>JAESGM010000115.1_pt1 | contig 203710 bp, 186 predicted proteins | sample 9269721 | NCBI WGS metagenome assembly JAESGM01 (sample SAMN15720920, study PRJNA650825) | algae metagenome | isolation source: Komarekiella atlantica HA4396-MV6 and co-occurring heterotrophs from... | place: USA: Theobald House, Kauai, HI | collected 2009-07-29 | reverse complement strand
AGGCGTAAGCGCCATCGAGAGATTGACGCTTACACTCAACAAATTTGGGCTTTACCTTCTTAAGTTGACACCAATGGGCATTGCCGTGCCCCTACCAACGTATTTGTATCATTTTTAAAGTTAAATGGTATGAATGAGAACCGCTATAAGTACGGTACGAGATACAGATTGTTTACTCAAAAAAATTCATTTTATTTAGTAATACACGTCAGCGAGTGTAATTTCTAATAACCCAAAGTAATGAAATTGGATAAGTTTCTAAATATGATATCCCAGAATATTCATAATAATATTTGCTGCTCATTTCAGACAAAGCAGCTTTAGTGAGCGTTCGCAGCTTACTTAATACCAGTAAGCGCTAACGCAACCAAACGCCAATCAGAAAAATTAGCCACTAAATCAACAAAAAAACCTAAGCCAAAATCTCTATCCAATCTCAACTCGCAAAGAGATTCGGCTTCAACTCTTCCAGACTTAGCCGAAAACGCTCAAATTTCTTAAATGGCTATGTATCAGCTCAAGATTTTGATTCTTGGTGTCGAAGCAAAGACCTCGATAATTGTGCATGAAAGTTCGATTAATTATTTTGACTATTTAGTTAATAGCTATTTGATATCAGGCGTTTAGCTGTAAGATATTTTAGTTTGAGATAATTTTTTACTAACTGTCTTAACTGTCCTTGCATTTTAGCTTTAATGCTGAGAATATTGAAATGTATCTGTACCACTAGCTGGAAAACTGCCTATCAGTTACCTACAAGTGCAGACCGTTTAGTAATTGAGTTTAAGAATTGGTTTGATCGCTATTGTCACGGAGAACTACCCTGGAGCGAAGTTGGAATCAATGTTCCACCGACACGGAATATCAATAATGATCGCCAACAAATGCTTGATCGCTATAAACAACACACGCAACATTGTCGTAGCTGTCAAGAAGCACTTTTGGTTGTGCAACGCTTGCAAGCAGTACTTTTAATCTACTTTGTTATTACTGTTTGTGCTGTTGCTCTTTTTCCCGATAGATTGGAACTGACTCTGGGTTTACCCTTAATTGCGATCGCACTACTAGGTCTAGGAGCTTACACTTGGCTAAGATTCTGGCTTCATCCAAGATTTTACTTTATGGACTACATCCATGCACACAGATAGTGGCTTTTAGGCACTTTTGCAGTAGTTTCCTGCTCAAATTCAATAAATGAACTAACTGATACTCACAAGATGAATATACTAATTATCTTGGCTGAAGTCATATTTATAATAGTTATTTTCTTGCTGTTGAACTGGTTGATTAGCAAAATCTCCAAGCAGGTAACTAAAGTTTCTTGGCTTCAAGGAAGAACTGCAAATATCACCTTTCTGCGCCGCAGTATCAGCAAAATTTTAATTTTAATTTGTGTGATTATGTGTCTGGCGCTGGTTGGTGTAAATGGGATGGTGATTTATCGAGGTGGAAACATTCAGGACTTTCAACTTAATCTAATTCGTAGTCTTCCTACCCAATTTTGGATCAATATTTTTACGGCAAGCTTGAAAAGTGTGAGTTTGCTATTGCTAGTTAAATTTAGCATACCACCCTTAAAGCGGGGTATAGACTGGGTTTGTAATTACGCCAAGAAAGCCGATCAAATCAAAGCTAATGATGAGAGTACCGAGGCTTTTTTTAGAGTTTTAAAAAGAATTATTATTCATACTCTCTGGATATCTTTTGCTATCCTATGTGCTAAATTTCTCTACCTGCCGGAAGTGATTCCCAAATATCTTTATATTGCTTTAAAAATATACATTATTGTCACAGTTGGTTTACTCATTGTTAAAGCTATTGCTACTATCGTTGATACTCTCGATGCCCTGAGTCTAAAATACTCTAGTTCTAACAATCTACTACGTTTATACGAGCGTTTACGCCACTTAATTCCTCTGTTCAAAAAATGTTTGGAATATGTCCTCTATATTGGCATAGTAAATCTTGTTGTTCCAGAAATAGAACCTATTGCTTGGATAAGTGCTTATACCCCTAAAATTGTGCAGATTATTGGGGTTGGTTTTATTAGCAATGTTTTTATTGAAGTCGTTTACTTCATCCTTGATGAGTTTTACTTAAAAACTACAAATGTAAATGACTCACAGCAACAGAAACGGCTGACGCTGATTCCTTTAATGCGGAGTTTTGCCAAATATTTCATATATTTTACTGCCGGAGTTACTATACTCAAGCTCATTGGCATTGATCCTGCACCTATCTTAGCGGGTGCAGGAATTGTGGGTATAGCAGTTGGTCTTGGGGCGCAAAACCTGATTAATGATGTTGTTTGTGGATTTTTGATTTTGTTTGAAAACTATTACTTGGTGGGTGACTATATCGAAGCTGGGAAAATGGAAGAGAGAAATGTTGAGGGAGTTGTAGAGGCGATTGAACTGCGAACTACTCACATCCGTCATCCTGATGGTCAATTGCAGATTATTCGTAATGGCGATATCGGATCAATTATCAACTTCTCCAAGCAGTATATATATGCAAGGGTGGAAGTTAGCGTTTCCTATCACTCTAATTTAGATCATGTATATAGAGTAGTTGAGAAGGTAGGACAGCAGTTAAAAGCAGATGAACAGGATGTTCTAGAACCTACCCGCGTAGCTGGGCTAGAAAATTTTGGTGAGAATAACCTATTACTGCTGACGCTGACAAAAGTCAAGCCGGGAAAACACCTTCATATTCAGCGTGTTCTCCGCAAGATATTGAAGGATACTTTTAGCCAAGAAGAAATTGAAATTTGCGGTTTTTCTAAGAATTGATACTAGCACTTTTAAAGTATTTTTCTACAATACAGTGTAAACTATTAGTTCCTCAATTAAGAAAATTAAGAATGTAGTATAGCTATTACCGCGTAAAAGTGATGTGAAGAAATAGCTGTCTGAAACCTTTGTCAAGAGAATTTCATCACAACTAAGATATAATTATTGAGTTACTCAATTGAGGCGATCGCACCCTCTTTTTTTGTAATAATTATTTGAATAATTCTTTAAGGATTAAGTTATTATATATTGCTATACCAAAGGTAAAAGTATCTCAAATTCAGTGCCTAAACCCAGTTGAGAACGGAAATTCAATTTACCACCATGTTTTGCCAGAATAATCCGATAGCTTACTGCTAAACTAGTCTCTTTACCAGCCTTTTTTTCCATAGAAAAAGACTCAATAATTTGTTGTTGTAACTCTTGAGACATACCAGGGCCATTGTCGGCAATGCGAATTAACACCCAACGAGAATCTGGTGCATTTGGGTTGTTTGCTTTCTGCGAAATAACTTCTGTAGTAATCTCAATTCGAGGTTTTTGAACAGTTTTTATGTCTTCAAGGTGCAATTGTTGGCGTACTGCTTCATTAAGTAAAGTATCTACAGCTTCACTTAAAATATTCATCAAAACCTGGTTTAGCTGACCCATAAAGCAATACACTGGAGGCAACTGACCATAATATTTGACAATTTCAATTTCTCCTTGGAGACGGCTATTAATTAATAAAATAATACTATCTATATAGGCATGTAAATCTACTGGCTTGGGATAAATTTCATCGATATGGCAGAAATTTTGTAAGCTGTTGACGAGCTTTTTTAATCTTTCGGCTCCAGTGCGGATACTAGCAAGCGATCGCGATAAATCTTGTTCGAGAAAATCAAATTCAATCTCTTCTTTAATCTGAAGAATTTCTTCGGGAATCGATGATAACTCTTTGTCATAAGCTGCTATTAGCTTGAGTAAATCTTGGCTGTAGTTTGAGACATAAGTTAAGTTACCCCAAATAAAACCTACAGGGTCTAAAATTTCGTGTGCTACTCCATCTACCAAACGCCCCAAATTAGCCATTTTATCATTTTGAATTATTTGAACTTGGCTGCGTTCATACCGCACTAAATTTTCGATTCCTTGAATTTGCCAAGAAGTAATATTCAACTCTTGCACATCTAATAATCTGTAGACACCAGATGCGGACTGGACTACAATTGGCTCTGCTAACATTTCTGGCGATCGCTTGAGGCTAAGTTGCATCGCAGTCAGAATCGGTGTTGTATCAGGAAGCAGCAAAATCGTCGTCCGCGTATAGCTGTAGAGAACGCTTAACGGTTCCTGAACAAACACTTCTTGTCCATGAGGGCGAATCAAAAATTCTAGCAGTCGTCGCCGCGAAATCATCCCAATGAACTTTCCTTGTTCTACCAAGATTGCTCCTGGTAGCAAGGGATATTTTTCAAAAACATTAGCAACTTCTGCACCAGTACAGTTAATTTCCACTTGGAAGTTGTACATTGGCAGTTCTTCGAGGGTTGATCCTAAACCGAGATCGTGATCGTTACCCTCAGACAAAAATGGTGGTAAGATTTTGCAACTAAATTCTTCTGACACTAGACACCCTGATTTTTACAAAGACAGGTAAACAATAAATTAACACTTTAGCCTTTGCTAGTCTCTGCGGACACTCTTTCTTAGGTACAGCCATATACTGAATAGCCAAGTAGCAAAGCTGCTAAGTAGCTTTCCAGTAGTCCGCTTATAGAGACGAGAGTTGTAAAACTACGAATAAATATCGTGTCTGTACGGCAGTTGAGCGATTTTTGGACAAAATACTTATTAACAGGTATCGTATCTACTAAATTCTGTTCTTGCAGTTTTAGAGTTTTTGTAGTAGTTAACCAACTAAAGCTTAGAGCAGATTTTGCTTGAAATAAGCAGAATCGAGGACTATAGTACCAACGATCCCCAAATGTTGAATAACTGTGAATCCTTGATGAAAATACGGCTCGGTCAACATACTATCAAACAAATTACGGTAAGTATAAACATAGGTGATTAAACATTGTACAAGTAGCTAGCTACTTGCCCTCTAGAATCGGAACCATTTCTGAAGTTAGACAATCTTATGAATAGTCATTGACAGTAAATACACTCAGGTAAAATCCCTATTTAGGATGATGAAAGTTTTATAGCGCTTAAGCGTTACTCGAAAATAAAGAGCAATTAGCTGTTCAAATGTTGTTTAATTGTCCCTACATGCTTTTGATCCCCATTTCGATAGAATGACTAGGCAAAACCCTAAAACTCAAAACCGCTTTTGACTGCGACGCCCATGAATCAACTGAACAATGGTTTTACGCTATTTTTAAGTCTGCTAGTCGAAGCGATGCCTTTTTTGCTTCTTGGGGTTTTATTCTCCAGTTTGCTGCTATTTTTTGTCGATGAGCGCAAATTGGTGGAAAAAATGCCCAAAAATCCACTGCTGGGTGCTTTATTCGGCAGCATGATCGGTATGTTTTTTCCGGTGTGTGAGTGTGGCAATGTGCCAGTAGCGCGGCGGTTTTTGATGCAGGGAGTACCCACACCAGTGGCAATTGGCTTTTTATTAGCAGCACCGACAATTAACCCAATTGTGATTTGGTCAACTTGGACGGCGTTTCGAGATCAACCCGAAATAGTGGTGTTACGAGTCGTATTTTCCCTATTAATCGCCACAACTATCGGTTTTGTTTTCAGTTTTCAAAAAGACTTAAGTCCTATCGTTCAGCCTGCGATCGCTCGTTATTTGAAGTTTAATCCACCCTCCAAACCTGAACTCAAACACCGCAGGGGACGTTATCCAGTAGAACGTGAAGCAACAGCACCCAGTTTATTACAATCGGGGACTTATTTGATTGGAGAAAAAGCAGGTATACCCACGCGAATAGATAATGATTTAATGCAGGCAACTGCCTCAGCTTATAGCCCTAGTAAACCACTGGCAGATAAACTGCGTCTACTAGTGGATAATAGCATCCAAGAATTGCGGGAATTAGGCGCAGTAATGATCATAGGCAGTGCGATCGCTGCGGCTATTCAAGTGCTAGCTCCCCGCGAATTGATTCTCAGTCTGGGTGCTGGGCCCATTAGCTCGATTGTAGCCATGCTGATATTAGCAGCAGTAGTTTCAATTTGTTCTACAGTCGATTCATTTTTTGCTCTGTCTTTCGCTTCGACTTTTAGCAGTGGTTCTTTGTTGGCATTTCTGGTGTTTGGCCCAATGATTGATATCAAATCTGTAGGCTTGATGCTATCAATTTTTAAGCCTAGAGCTATATTTTACCTATTTGCTTTAGCCGCTCAATTGACATTTTTGCTCACACTTTTTATTAACTTACATGTCATTTAAAAAATAGTCATTTGTTCTTTGTCATTTATGAAGGACTAATGACCAATAACTAATGACCAATGATCAATGACTAACCAAAACCGCAAATCCAAAATACCCAATAAATTACTCCCGTGGCTGGATGTGCTAGCAATTACAGCTTGGGGAATTTTGATGTTGAAATACTGGCTCACTGGCAAGCTGAATTTGTTGATTCACCCGAATTACTTTGGGCTGACAATAGTAGGTAGTGTCGGCTTAATTATTATTGCTTTCTTTAAAGCACAGGAACTTTGGCGGCGGCGTCGCCGTGATTTACCGCCAAGCGCCCAGCATACTACTTTATTTCCTCCTGGGTGGGGTAGTACTTTACTGTTGACAACAGCGATTTTGGGTTTCATTATTACACCGCAAGTCTTTGCCAGCGACAAGGCACTCCAGCGCGATGTGACTGAGTTATTGGGAACGGCACGCATCAAACCCCAAGCATTTCGGGCTACTGTTCGTCCAGAGGAGCGATCGCTCGTAGACTGGGTACGCACCGTCAACGTCTATCCTGAACCAGATGCATACACAGGACAAAAAGTCAAAGTTCAAGGATTTGTGATGCACCCGCCAGATATAGGAAAAGAATATTTATTCTTGGCCCGATTTGTCCTAACTTGCTGTGCAGCAGACGCTTACCCCATAGGATTGCCAGTCAAACTACAAAATAATCAAGAGCGTTACTCTCCTGATAATTGGCTAGAAGTAGAAGGTCAAATGGTGACAGAAAATCTGGCAGGTAAACGCCAACTTACCATTGCCGCTACCTCTTTAAAAAAAATACCTCAACCGAAAAATCCTTATAGTTATTAGTCAAAAGTCCACAGTTCAAGAGTTTTTGACCCCTGACCCTTGACTCTTGTACAGACGCGATTAATCGCGTCTCTACCCTTGACCCTTGATGACCAATGATCAAATCCAAAACATTTATCCAACCACTAGATCGCATGGCGATCGCACTAATGCTACTGCTGAGTCTGCTGATTGGGTTCATGATCTTGCAAGGTGATGCAGTCTCAGCTCGTGTCCGAAATTTTAGCTGGCAAAGCCAACAAATCGGGGCAGAAGATATTTCCTTCAGCCTTAACTTTAGTCGCCCAATGGAAACAAAAAGCGTAGAGGACAACTTGAAGATTGATCCGCCTCTAGCAGGTAAAGTAAGTTGGGCAGGGCGGCGGATGGTGTATACATTGTTGACACCAGCCCCTTATGGCACAAATTATCAAGTTAAGTTGCAGGGAGCCAAAGATAAGTTTGTCCAACAACAAGGCAAAAATAGGGTGATACAGCCCTTTACAGGTAGCTTCCGCACACGCGATCGCGTCATCCTTTACATCGGAGCTAATCCAGAAGAACGAGGGCAGTTAGTTCTCTATAACTTAACTCAAGAGCAAAAAAGAGTACTCACCCCTAAAGACCTAGTTGTAATGGACTTTGAGCCATTTCCCAATGGGGAGAAAATTTTATTTTCTGCTCGCACCACAAATAACCAAGACTTACTTTCGGCTCAGTTGTATACAGTGACAACAGGCATTGCTGCAAAATTTGGAGAACAAGCAGAACCAGCCGCTAGAGTTGACCTGATTTTAGACAGTAAAGACTATCAAAACCTCAAATTTGATTTATCACCTGATGGCGAAACTATTGTCGTCCAGCGAGGAAACAGAGCTAATCCCGGTGACTTTGGGCTATGGTTCATGTCAGCAACCAGCAACAATTCTGGAGAAAAACCTACCCTAAAACGCCTGCAAAGCCAACCGGGAGGAGACTTTATGATCACACCAGATAGTAAAGCCGTAGCAGTAGCTCAAGGACAGGGAGCAGCAATTTTACCCCTGCAAGGTGATGCGAACAAACCCCTGGATTTTCTGCCACAGTTTGGCTTAGTACAGGCTTTCTCCAAAGATGGCTCTCAAGCTGCAATGGTCAAGTTTAATACAGATTACACGCGAGATTTATTTTTAGTGACAAACCAAGGCGTGCAGAGACAATTATTAAAAACAACAGGCTCAATTATCAACTGTCAATTTGATACGGCTTCACCCACCCTCTACTGTTTACTTACACAGCTAGTGTCAAAGGAACAATACATAGAACAGCCCTATGTAGTAGCGATTGACCTGAAAACTGCACAACAGAAACCGCTGCTAGTGCTTCCTCCCGAACAACGAAATGTGCAAATGAGTTTATCCCCCGACGGTTTGGGTTTGTTAGTTGATCAAGTCGTACCACAACCAAACCCTACAGGCTCATTACCCGAAAATATGTTGAAAACGGATGATGGAGATGCGATCGCTACCAGTAGCTTGTGGTTAATGCCTCTATTACCCATCGCCGACGTTGCAACCGTTGAAATTAGACCAGAACAATTGCCCTTAGTTGGATTTCGTCCTCGCTGGTTATCTTGAGAGGAGTGCTGAGTGATCTAAAGCCCTGCGGGCATGGCTGCGCTTAGAGCAGATAGCTCTGGTTTAGCCCGTGCTAAGTACTGAAGTATTAAAAAAAATGATAGACAGAACATGTAGAGACGTTGCAATGCAACGTCTCCACCAAAGGATTTGTTGCAATCATTAATTGAATTGGTATTATCTAGCGTGTAAATTTTGGTCGTCTAATTATTGACCATAATTATTTCCTAAAGTCAAGCAGGATCAGACCCCGCATTAGTATTTGAACTAGAAGCCCCTGTCATACCGAAGCTTGACGGGGTAGAGCCTCATAGTGTTATAACGGCATCAGTTCTAGATGCAAAATGGGGAACTCTAAATTAATGACTAATTACTCATGCTTGGGGAGAGTTAAACTTGGCATCTAGAGTAAACCCTCAATGGACACAGTTGATCAGCAATGCTAACGCCAGCACTGCTGAATATTTTTAAGCAGGTGGGTCAAGAGTGATGAATGAAGCTGACACCTCAAACCAAGGGGCTGTGATGGAATCCCTAAATTCTGCTAACTTGCCACAATCGGAGCAGGCGAGTTGTCCTTTTTACTCTGTTGTGCCTAATGAAAATATGGCGATTACAAAATTGCCACTCCTCAAGCCGGCCGAAGATACACATGATGAGACTGAAGTTCCACAGTTCTCACAAGATACAACTCAGCAAGACTGGGTTGCAGAGCCGGAAAAAGACAAACAAGTACTTATTGACTTGGAATTTCAGAAGTTGCTGGCGTTGAATGAAGAGTTACGTACTGCTAACAATGGCTTGTATGAGCAAGTCGAGCAGCTAAAAGACGACTTAGCTGAGTCTGAAAAGGTTTTGCAGTGGCAGAAAACCCGCTCCAGTGTCACTGAGTCGATGCTCAACCAACACACTCAGGAACTAGCCGCCGCCCAAGAACAAATAAAGTCCCTTTTCCAACAGTTAGAAACTGCTGTACAAACTGTTCAACACCAGGAAATTTTCATTGAAACTTATAAAGCACAGTTACAAATCAGCCAACAACGTCTTGCTCAATTAGAACGAGAATGTGCTTTGCTGCAAACTAACTACAGCGAACAGTCTCAGCAGCTATTGCTAGCAGAAAATACTGGTCGAGAGCTACGTACTAGACTGATGCGACAGCAACGCCAGACCTTGCAATTTAAAGCAGCTCTGGAAAAATGTCTAGATACACCTGTCCCCAGTTATGACTCCCTAGACGATACGGCAAAACATCCTAAAGACATAACCAGCGGACAAGGCAGATTTTCGAGAAAAGCTCGGTCTTTGTTTCCCGACGCACAGCCAATCAAACCTTGGTCAGGAGAATCAGATTTGAGCGAGAATCTAGATAGTCCTTGGAGTGAATCGTCAACACCAGCCTCATACCACAGAAATGAACCTGCTCCAACTCCTTCCCCATCACCTTGGAACTGGTCAGTCAAGAAAGACACGCCGACACCAGCACAACCAGACCCTTCGCCAGAACTTGATGATTCTCCAAATACACCAGAAGTTTCACCTTTAGGGTCATCAAACCTAGATGAGCAATTAGATAGTCTAATTCAAATGTTTTTCGCCTCTGGGACTGCATCTGTTTCACCGCCACCAGACAGCAATCAGCCTAGTACGCCGACTTGGGAATCCTTAGCAACAATTCTAGAAGATGATGAGGATGAAGAACTAGAAACTACATCAAGACAGGAGTTTGAGGAGCCAGTTGAGGAAGAAATAAATCCTCCTGCAACTACCTCTACTTCTTGGACAGCAGATGTTGCAATCTCACCAGCCAATAACTTACCAGTTTCCTCTACTTCACCTCACATTGAGACGACTGCTGTAGAAACTGAAGATTACTGGTCACAGTTGGAATTATCGGCAATTAATTTATCCGAAAATTCATTAGATGACAACACCAATGATGTCAATTCACCTTCACCAGTGGTTTATCCCCAACGCCCACCCAAGGGGCGCAAGTCGTTAGCATCTGTAGAACTGCCGAATTTTCGCCCAAATAGTCAGTAGTTAGTTGTCATTGGTCATTAGTTATTCAAATGACTAATGACCAATGACTCTGGACTAATTCATGATTCTCGCTTCTGATTTCTGAATTATTGTTTCTGGGGTAACTTTTGCTACCTGATGAGACGATCGCGGCTTACCACTAGCGATCGCATAATTAATAGTCAGCAGGCGCAACCACAATGCTGGATAGCGGGCTTCCAGCCAAGGATTGATCCGGTTCAGGAAGCGCGGGAACCATGTACTCAGCAAGGCACTGACGAGGGCATGACGACCGAAGTTAAAATAATTACCTAGCCACCTGAGCAAATCTCTTGGCCCGGCAAGTTGCCAAATCCACAGTAGTAAGGCAGGATTTTTGCGAGCTGCCTTAAGTGCTAAGCGATTAAAGGTTAACCAATCACATCTATCTTTGATGAAATTATCTGCCACTTCTGGAGGTTCGTCTACTAACAACCCAAAGAAGGTATTGAGCATGGAGTTAATCCGCTGGGGTGGTAAAAATTTCCCCGTCGGAACCATCATGCCTTTAGAAAATAGCCAAGTCACGGAAACATTACTTTGATAAGCGCGAATTTGGTTCAAGTGTCGGAAACTCAACAAGTCATGCTTGAGGGCGGTATCCAAGAGTGTTGTTAGGCGCTCTAAGTTGCGAACCAGGGAACCAAACCCAGTAAAAACAAGGGGAGACTGGAGTGATGCAGCATCACCGATCGCAATCAATCTATCAAAGGCAACTGTGCGATCGCTACTGTCTATACTAAAATGCCCTGGTATATAGCCAAATGTCGGCTTTTTCCACACTAATTTGTCCATATCGCACCTGCGATACTCTGGCAAAATCGTGAAGAAGTCTTCGTACATCTCCAGCAATGAACCGGGATTTTCAGAATTGACTTCGTGGTAATGAAATAAATAAATAGTCAGTTCTTCATCTGCTCCAGGAAACAATTCCCAAATCAACTGTCTTCCCCGCGAGATATCCCCGTGACTGTAAAGAACGTCTCCATACTGAGAGTCCCACACCTCTGAATCAAATCCGCTCTCAATTACTGCTCCGACTGTCGGACATACACTGTCAAAGGCACGACCACCATTTAATTGCCAAGCAATTGGAGACGCAGATCCCATTGCGTCTACTAGCAGTCGTCCACTTACTTGCTTCTCAGTTTGACTGGGTAAATGCTTGACTGTAACCACTACTTGTGAATTGTCAATATCTGCGCTGATAAACTCTGTTTCATCCGAGATTTCACCACCTGCTGCTTGTAACTTTTGTCCACACATCCGTAGCCATTTCTCGGAATCTAAGCCTAAATTTAGCACTGTGGGTGTGTGTAAGACAGGCGATCGCAGTTTAGACGGATTATTGGCATCAAAAAACTTATTGAAGCCGTCTTTATATTCCCTAGCAATAATAGTTTCTAACTCGGCGGGTGTTACCAAACCTAGGTTAACCAAGCTTTGAATCTCATCACGAGAAATATTCCATTCTCGGTTCATTCGCCCAAAAGGCATTCGCTCCAGTAGTAAGACTTTATATCCTAGTTTTGCCATCACTGCCGCATGAATCACACCTAACGCACCGCCAATATAAATAATGTCGTAGATAGGAGATGAGGAGGATGCTATTTTCCTCTCTTCCCGTGCCTTTGTTCCTGCTGAGGAAAACACAACTTGACGCGGCTCCTGGGGATTGCGTACCCCTTCACGCCATCTTTGTTCCCACCAGTAAGCACGCTTGAGGTCATATTCCCCATTGGGCATTTTCTGAAAATACTTGACGGTGAGGGGATAGACAGAGCTTAGTGCTGCAAAAATTGATTGTTGGGACAAATCAATCGCTGGCGGTTCCGGGTAGCAATGTGGAAAACGGCTTCTAATTCCTGTGGTTAGATTTTGCAGGATTTGCCCTTCTCTCGGAAAGGGTTGGTCTGCCCAACGGAAGACTTTCAGATAGGTAGTTCGTTGCACCGACCAAACAAATACAGAAAGTTCACTAGGTAATTTTTCGGGAATAGCCCCACTAGCACCTGTAGTTCCAGCAGGTATTCTCAGGCGAAAGCCTTCCGGGGTCAGCACCTTTTCCCCATTTCCTGGTTTAAAATCTGTTTGCAACCAGTTACGTACAGACGCCGTATCCGCAGTCGGAATTTCTAAATAAAGGATTTCTCTCATCTTTCCCTGACATCTCCGATCAATCTACTCACTAAGACAGATTTTACAAAGGCAGAAAGTACGCTAGACTCCGCCCTATTAGTTGCGTAAAGATTCAGTGAAGAAATTTTAAGAGTTTGTCAAATTTATTGTTCATTTTTTATTTCTGTTAACCCACGCCATGAATTATCCCATTCCAGACAGCCCCCAAGAAATTGTTGCCCTGCGACAAAAGCCTGTTGATGAAGAATTAGTTGCTGCTGCGATCGCTGGAGTCGTTAAAATTGTTCGTGCTCAGGGCCAATCTTTAGAAGAATTAACCGCTCAAGTACTAGCAGATGACTCAATGCTGGATGGGCAACAACGACGCTGGCTGAGCAAATTGCTGGCTCAAGCCTGGGAAAATTTTTCATAAAAAATTGTCTAGGACGAAGTTCTTGTCGTAGCATCACCCTTCTATATTTATGCCTATATTGTCGGTAGCGTTTTAGGTGTGGGACTAACAATTATTATTTGTCTGGAATTGGCAATTGGGCTACTATGTTTTGCATTCATGACACAGAAGTCATTAACTTAACCATATCAGTACTAGGCACTAGTCACGAAAAAAGCAAAAGGTAAAAGTAATTCCTTTTACCTTTTTAACGTGAACTGCCGACAAATACTCGCGGCAGCTTGCTTTAATTAAACTGACAAAGATTTATGTCAACTTCAAGCTTTCACCGCAGCTTCCGCTTGGGAGTGCAACAACAAACCGTATTCCAAGCCCTCCACCACAGCTTGATAGGAAGCCTCCAAAATATTGGTCGAAACTCCTACTGTCGTCCAGCGTTGATGACCATTGCCTGATTCTACCAAAACGCGGGTTTTTGCCGCCGTCCCCGTATGTCCGTTGAGAATCCGCACTTTGTAATCTGTCAGTTCAAAAGTCGCTATTTGCGGGTAAAAGTTCACCAAAGCCTTGCGTAAAGCTGCATCCAAAGCTGCCACCGGGCCGTTGCCTTCTGCCGCCTCCAAAATATTTTTACCATCAACAGCTACTTTGACTGTAGCTAGAGCGTTAGTAGTTTCTTTTCCCTCAATCAAATCACAGTGGACTTGAAATCCTTTGATTTCAAAGAACTGTTGGCGGCCTCCCAAAGCTTCGTGCATCAATAGTACAAAACTTGCCTCTGCTGCTTCAAATTGGAATCCTTCACTTTCTAAATCTTTGAGGCGCTGGAGAATTTGCCTAGCCTCTGCCTTTTGCTGATCGAGTTCAATCCCAAAAGTGCGGGCTTTAGCTAAAACATTGCTGAGTCCAGACTGTTCAGAAATTACAATGCGGCGACGATTTCCGACTTTTTCTGGCTGAATGTGTTCATAAGTAAGGGGATTACGTTCCACGGCTGATACATGAATACCACCTTTGTGAGCAAAAGCTGAACGTCCTACGAAAGGAGCGTGTTCATCGGGGGCAAGGTTCACTACTTCGCTGACAAAACGACTAGCTTCTGTAAGTTGCGTTAGCTGGTCTTCTCTGATACAACTGTAACCCAACTTCAGTTGTAAATTAGGAATTAACGAACAGAGGTTGGCATTACCGCAACGTTCACCGTAACCGTTGATTGTGCCTTGTACCATGTTTGCCCCTGCCATAACGGCGGCTATTGCATTAGCAACCGCCATTTCCGAATCGTTATGAGTGTGAATTCCTATTTTGGGAATTAAGGATTGGGAAGAGTTTTTCCTAGTCCCCAGTCCCCATTGTCTCTTATCCCCAGAGGGGGCTGCGAGTTCCCCAGTCACGCGTACCACATCTTGAACAATTTGGCTAACTTCATGAGGCAAAGTACCGCCATTGGTATCACAGAGAACTAACCATTCAGCACCAGCTGCGATCGCTGCCTCTAATGTCTGTAAAGCATAATCTTGATTGTGCTTGTAGCCATCAAACCAATGTTCGGCATCGTAGATTACGCGACGCCCTTGAGAACGGAGATACTCAATCGTGTCGCCAATCATCGCCAAATTTTCTTCTAATGTCGTCTTGAGGCCTGCTGTGACATGTAAATCCCAAGACTTACCAAAAATCGTTACCCAGCGAGTTCCCGCAGCCAGAATAGCTTGTAGCATCGGTTCATCTGCGGCAGTCAGGTTAGGACGGCGAGTTGAACAAAAAGCTACAATCTCTGCTTGTTTAAGCGGATCTTCTTGAAGTTGCCAGAAAAATTGTACATCTTTAGGATTAGCACCAGGCCAACCGCCTTCAATGAAAGGAATTCCCAGTTGATCGAGTCTCCGGGCAATGCGTAACTTATCTTCTATCGATACTGATAGCCCCTCGCGCTGAGTGCCATCCCGTAGTGTGGTGTCATAGAGCCAAAGTTGAGGTGAGGGATTTGTGGTCATAAAACTGCACCGACGAGACAACTTTCAAGGCAATGTGTCAATATACAACAAAAACCCAGTTTGGCAATCTAAAAATGCCTAAGGTTCTAGCTGAAGGTAAAACAATTGAATGCGAGGGCGTAGTGCCTCCACTCAGCCACACTTGCCTAAAGCAAGTATCTATCCGTCTTACCTTCAGTTTGCACTTGAGCAAAAGACGGATTAGGTCATATACGAACGATATCGGAGCCAATTTACGAAAAATTTTGCAGCAAAATGGTATTGACCTCTACAATAGCGGTGCTAAGGTAATAAACTGTCACATAATCGGCAGTTGTGCTACCTGTGCGGTTAAGGTAGAAAGCGAAGTATCAGCCGCGAATTGGCGAGGCAAAGCGCGGCGAGGGTATGTGGTTAAGCCACAAAACCTGATGAATGCGATCGCTTTGTTCTCATTCTCCTACAACAGACCTGCTTTTAGCCTGCCAAATTCAGGTTTAGGTAATGTGAAAGTGACAAAATTTGATGGATTTTCCGGTTAAGGTTCTCAAATAGTGTGGACACCAGAAGGTTAAAAAGGAGCAAAACAAGATGGGTAGATGGACACCCTTAATTCTCATGGCTGGCGGCTTGGCGATTCTGCTTGGTACATTACTGGGCATTAACTTTCCTATGGGCGGACAACAAAGCGCTAACGCTCCCACTGACAAAAAAGCCAGAGTTCTTCCAGCTAATATCAATGTTAATAGTACTGCTGGCAGCAGGAATAACGATACATCTCAAACAAATGAAAGCAGGGGCAGTGTTGCATCTGACAGAGATGAAAGCAGGACTAGCGTTGCTCAGAATAACGCTACCGATGAAACTGATACAACAGATACTCAATTCACAGATACTCAATCAACTGATGGAAATCAAAACAATGAACCAATTCGAGCCTTATGGTAGCGGTTGGTAGAACAAAAGCAGCTAGACAGAATATAGAAGTCTATAATGCTCGTGAAATCTGTTTTTTTGTTTGTTTTTAACTGTCTAGCTTATTCTTGCTGTACTGTACTAGTACAGCGTGATGGAAAACTACTCATTCTCAATCGATGAAACGCTTGCGGTACAGGAATTACAAATTCCGCGTAGCGGTACTAGTCATTAGTTACAAGTTATGAGTTATCAGTCGTAAGTTATTAGTTATGAGTTATTAGTTATGTACTAATAAGAAATGGCTAATGATAAATGATTAATGACTAATGACTAGTGAGATTGTAATTATTGGTGGTGGCGTTATTGGTTTAGCGATCGCCATTGAGCTAAAACTGCGCGGGACACATGTCACCGTGCTTTGTCGTGATTTCTGTGCCGCAGCTACCCACGCCGCCGCTGGGATGTTAGCACCAGATGCGGAAAATATCCCGGATGGGGCAATGCGTTCCTTGTGTTGGCGATCGCGTGCTCTATATCCCGACTGGACATATAAGCTTGAAGAACTGACTGGTTTAAATACTGGCTACTGGCCCTGCGGTATCCTAGCACCTGTCTATGAAGAGAGCAGGGCGGCTGGGGAAGAAAATACTCGTTTATCTGCCACTTCGCCCCTCTCTCCGGCTTACTGGTTAGACAAACAGGCAATTCATCAATATCAGCCAGGATTGGGAGCAGACGTCGCTGGTGGTTGGTGGTATCCTGAAGATGCACAAGTTGATAATCGAGCTCTAGCACATGTACTGTGGACAGCAGCCGAATCCCTTGGTGTTGAACTCAAACAAGGCATTACAGTAGAAGCAATTAGGCAACAACAGGGACAAGTTATTGGTGTTCAAACCAATGCTGGAGTAATCCGCGCTGCACATTATGTTTTAGCTACAGGTGCTTGGTCAAATGAATTATTACCACTACCAGTTTGCCCCAAAAAAGGACAAATGTTGAGTGTGCAAGTACCAGAACTCTTACCAGAATTGCCCTTGCAGCGGGTTTTGTTTGGTCAAGATATTTACATTGTACCGAGATGCGATCGCGCAGCGCCTCTGAAAGAAAAGCGATCGCTCATTATTGGGGCAACGGTTGAAGATGTTGGCTTTACCCCCCACAACACCCCAGATGGCATTCAAACACTATTACAAGCAGCTATCCGCCTATATCCTCAATTACAGCATTATCCTATCCAGGAATTCTGGTGGGGATTTCGCCCAGCCACCCCCGATGAATTACCCATCATTGGTACTAGCCATTGTAAAAATTTAACCCTTGCCACTGGTCATTACCGCAATGGAATTCTGCTTGCGCCTATAACAGCGGCACTAATAGCCGATTTAATCTGTCAGCAGAAGTCTGACCCTTTACTTGCTGATTTTCACTATTCGCGCTTTCACGCTCAGCCATCTACTCACACTTCCATGCTCACTCACTCTGCCAATTTCTCCAACGGGCATCGCCCTACCGTATCGTCGCAAAACTCAGAACTCTCCTGTACAGACGCGGTTAATCGCCTCTGTACTCAAGACTCAGCACTAACTATCGCTGGCAAAACCTTCCAATCTCGCTTACTAACGGGAACTGGCAAATATCGCAGCATTGAGGAAATGCAACAAAGTGTTGTCGCTAGCGACTGTCAAATTGTCACTGTAGCTGTACGACGGGTACAAACCAAAGCACCAGGACATGAAGGTTTAGCTGAAGCCCTAGATTGGACAAAAATCTGGATGTTACCTAATACCGCAGGTTGTCAAACAGCCGAAGAAGCGATTAGGGTTGCGCGTTTAGGGCGAGAAATGGCGAAATTATTGGGGCAAGAAGATAATAACTTCGTAAAGTTAGAAGTAATACCTGATCTTAAGTATTTACTCCCAGATCCGATTGGGACATTAGAAGCAGCAGAACAATTAGTAAAAGAAGGCTTTGCAGTATTACCTTATATCAATGCTGACCCGATGTTAGCCAAGCGTTTAGAAGATGTAGGCTGTGCCACGGTAATGCCTTTAGCTTCGCCAATTGGTTCTGGACAAGGGCTAAAAACAACTGCCAATATCCAAATAATTATCGAAAATGCAACTGTACCAGTGGTGGTAGATGCCGGTATTGCCTCACCCTCTCAAGCCGCAGAGGCGATGGAATTAGGGGCAGATGCTTTGTTGATTAATAGTGCGATCGCCCTTGCCCAAAACCCAGCAGCAATGGCCCGCGCCATGAATTTGGCAACAGTCGCCGGTCGTTTAGCATATCTTGCCGGCAGGATGCCTATCAAAGACTACGCTAGCCCTAGTTCACCTCTGACTGGGACAATTACTAGCTAGGGAATGGGGAATGGGGAACTTGTACTGAGCGAAGTCGAAGTATGGGGACTGGGAGGAATTATTGAAGAAGTCACTCCCTTGTCTTTTTTTAACGCCCAATGCCCCATGCCCAATGCTCAATGTAACGATTTATCTCCTATGTGTAAGTCAAAATATAAAGTTTATGTAACATTAAGTGAAGAATAAGATTAAGATAAAGGACTTAATTCATGCCCTATACAAATGAAGAAGGCGGTCTTCTGAATAATTTTGCGCGAGAACCGAAGATTTATCAAGCAGAACCTCCAACTGATGGACAAAAGCGAACCTATATTTTCCTTGGTATCGCTGCTACAGTTTTGGTTGGTAGCTTGATTGTGGTAGCCTTCTTTGTTTCCAAGACTTAAGCATCAACCATTTTAATAAAACTTCATCGTTTTGGTTTTTCAGGTTCCGATTTTAGTAGGAGCCTGCTTTTTTATTTTTTGTTAAAATTGAATTAGTCGTTAAGTATAATTATATACTTTTTAACTCTACCAAATCTCAAAGGCTTGATTTATCCTGAGCAGAACCTACATCCACTTAAAAATCATTGTCATCATGAGATTTTTAGTCTGCTTGGATGCGTCCAGAAGAGTGATATATATTGTATCTTGGCTCTTTAGCCGCCATGAGCGTGAATGATACTGCACATAACGATAATTTTGCTTGGAATCGGCAAGTATACCACCGCCTAAAACTTGCCCTAAGTCTTGGCTTGCGGCGACAACTCTTTCTAGCAGTGTGTGATGATTTACACTTGAGAAATCAAGTTGCGGCTCGTTTGCACTCTACATTGGCTTATCCTGTGGGACAAGTGCTATATCAGCCATCAGATACACAAGAAAATAGCACTCCAGCTTATCCGCGATTAGTCACATTGCGGTTAAATCTAAACGATCCCAATCCTATAGTTCAGATAAATCAATGGTTGGCTAATTATCCACCACCAATTGTTGGGGCATCAAAAGATACTCCAGGGAAGTCCTTGCCAATACCAGGATTTCAGATTGTAGGGGTGGAGCAGCTAACCAAGCAACCAGTGGCAATACAGCGTTTATTTTTGCACTATCTGCGCTTAAGCGAACAATATTTCTCTACCCAAGAGTCCAGCCGATTTCTAGATTCTAATCTCCTGTTGTGGATACCGCGTCCTTGGTTGTCAGCTATTCAGCAATCAGCACCACAGTTTTGGCGTTGCCGTACTGGTGTATTTACGTTTGCTGGAGAACCGACACCAACGACGCACAATTCAGGTTATCCAGAACGTTTTTCTAGTTCGAGAAGTTTGGATTTGGGAAATCTTGAGCAACCGATTCCAGATGAATCAGTCACCCCAGCAGAACTTAGAACAGTAAATACTGAGATGAAGTCTGAGGATTATGATTTTCAGACACAACCGAATCACTCACACAAAACTCAAGAACCATCATCGCCAATAGTGGATTTATTAAATACTGTGCCACAGCCACAGGAATTTACTACTAGATCTGCCAGTGGGAGTAATAATGAATCGCTGTCGTCTTTATCTCACATTAGCAGCGAGTTAACAGAGCTAGTAATAGCAACAATTAACACAAAAATTGCTCAAGACTCAGAGGATTATTGGCAACCGCAGCAAATTTTGTTAGAGATTGAAGCATTGCACTCACAGCAAGCTTCGGGAGAGTCACTGGCAGAAGCTTATCATCGTTTGGGTAGCTTATATCGCCTTCGCATTGAGCAAGGACAGTCAACTTTAGAAAATTTAATGGTGGCAATTATTGCCTATCAGGAGGCAATTAGCTACGACGAAACCTCAAGTCAACTACCAGATATCTTGAATGACTTGGGTACACTCTACTGGATGCTATACCGTACACCACCAAATTTGGAAGAGGGACAAACTTATATAGAGCAAGCAATAGAATTTTATCAGTTGGCATTAAAGCTGATCTCGCCAGAGACACATCCTGAAACTTACGCTCGTGTGCAAAATAATCTGGGGACAGCTTATGGTGATTTAGCTCGTTTTTCTAATCAATCTGAGAATTGGCAGCAAGCGGTTTCAGCTTACAGCGAAGCACTCCGCTATCGGACATCTGACATGGACTCTTTAAAGTATGCGGCTTGTCAGAATAATTTGGGTACTGCCTACTGGCATTTAGGGCAATATAATCAACCGATTGTGCATTTAAAGAAAGCGATCGCAGCTTACAATCAGGCACTTATACACTACAGCCCTGAACAAGAACCACTCAAGTATGGCATGATTCAAAATAACATCGGTACTGCTTGCTGGAATCTGGCACAATACGAACAACCAGCGGAAAATCTCCAGCTAGCAATTGATGTTTATCGTGAAGCTCTCAAGTATCGTACTCCAGCACATGTTCCTAGTGCCTGCGCCGCAACACAAAATAATCTGGGCACTGCTTACTGGCATTTAGCAAACCTATCTCAAACAACTAAAGAAGTACGGCAAAAGTATCTGCAACTATGTATCAGCGCTTACGAAGAAGCTATTGCTCTAGCTCACTCACTTAACGATACTTCTTTAAGTTTTGATTTGCTGGCTACTCATAATAACCTGGGTCTAGCCCATTATCAGCTAGTAGTAGATAATTCTTTCAATGGAGATAAGACGACGCGTTCTCAACACCTAGAAGCAGCATTAGATAATCATTTGCAAGCCTTAAATGGATTAAACAAACAACCAGAACTTTATCAAACAACTTTTACTTATGTGGTAAAAACTATTCGTGCTTTCCATAGTGAGTTAGGGATACAGGGACAAAATCTGGCTTTATCTAAAGTTCCTAGTCAGTTATTACCAGAAATCTTGTCTAAGTTGTAGTTTCATAAATTATTTTTTCACCACAAAGGCACAAAGGCAGAAAGAGAAAATATTAGACCTCTTGCATAAATCAGATTATGAACTCCAAATAGAGAAATTTCTCGTTAGTCTCTGCGTGAACCTTAAAATTCTTATTTTCAGATATTCGTGCAAGAGGTCTATTGTAACCACTTTATAATTAAAGCTAACAAGCAAAAGGCATAATCTAAATAACCCAGCAAAACTTTAGTAGGATACAGAAAATAATGGTCAGCAGTTTGAAAGAACTCTTGGATGACCCAGAACTAGCTCATATTGATGACCCAGAAGAAAAATTTGTTACTAGTGGCGTTAGTTGGCAAATGTATGAAGCCCTACTAAACAAATTAGAAGATAACTCTCATTATCGTGTCATCTACTTAGATGGAATATTAGAAATTGTGTCACCCTCTAGCAGACATGAAAATATCAAAAAACGTTTGGCTATTTTGATAGAACGCTATCTCTACTCAAAGCGAATTCGATTCAGTCCAATGGGGAGTTCTACTATTAAAAAAGAACTTAAGCAAGCTGGGGTTGAACCAGATGAATGTTACAGCATTGGTGAGCAGAAAAATATCCCAGACTTAGCTATGGAGGTGAATATTACCAGTGGAAGTATTGATAAATTAGAAATTTATCGCCGTTTGGGAGTTGCTGAAGTTTGGATTTGGCAATTCAATCGACTCAAACTTTACTATTTACGGGAAGAAACACCATCTGAGTTTTTAGATACTTACGGCTATGAACAGATTACGTCAAGTGAATTATTGCCAGAATTAAATATTGCTTTATTAGAGCAATGTGTTCAGATTTCAGACGAGATTCAAGCCATTGACCAATTTGAACAAGGTCAGTCTTAAGTTATAGCTGAAAAATCAAATCCCCAACTTCTGCAAAAAGTTGGAGATATTTAGTCTTGCATCTTTTAACTGAATATTAATCATCTTTATAGACTAATTTTCGTTGGTTTTAGCCATGCAAAAATCTGTGTAACTGTTAAATTCAGTTGCAAAAATTCAGGTACAGGCAATACTTCATCTCCAGTCATCTCTATAGGTTGCTGTCCTGGCAAAAATACTAACACCAAGCGTTCATCTGGATCGATTAACCACCCTAATCGAGTGCCGTGTTTTAAACAGTGGAGAATATTTATAATTACCTTGGTTGTATTTTGTTCTGGTGAAAAAATTTCAATTGTCCAATCAGGATAAATTCCAAAGGTATTTTCAATTTCCCCATTAGCATCAAAGGGAATCCGTTTCCAAGCAAATACACTCACGTCTGGTACAATCGAACGTCCACCAAAAGTACAACGTAATTCTGGAAAAGCCAAAGCAATTTCTTGTTCTTCAGCAATTTTGTTAACTGCGTTACAAAGTTTTAATTGTAGCCGGGAATGTTTGCCTTGCGGCATTGGTTTCTGGTAGATACGACCGTCTATAAATTCACTAGCAGGATTTGTTTCCGGCAGTTTGAGGAACTCTGCTAAGGAGATTGATTTGTGCAGCGTGGTTGCCATAGCTGTGCAAATGCCATATTTGATTGAAATCCTAGCATTTCCTAACTTTGGATTTTAGGGAGCGCTAGACCAATCCTGGGGTGCATCAACAGTTCCCGTCATCGCCTCCAGAACATCCCAAACATCACCCGATGGTTCTGGCAACTCTTGAATTGTAATTACGTAACGTGTGTTAGGTGCTAAATCCAAAGGAACATCTGGGCGCAAAACACCTCCATCAAATACAACTGTTACCATCTTGTTCATAAAAAAACCTTTAGAACTTTTGCAGTTGTGTAATCTAATGTAAATTACTCGACGCTGATTAAGCATCAATACTATAGTTATAGAGTGCCAAACAGATTATTTATAAGTTTTGCTTAAGCTGTTGTAACGATCGCATAAGTTTTGTCAAAAATAGTTCGGCATTCTGAACGAACAGACAAGTTTTAATGACCAACGGACAAGCGTTCTGAACAAAATAAGTTGTGTTATGAACGAACAGACAAATTTTTGTTAACAACGGATAAGCGTTCTAAACGAAACAACTTGTGTTGTGAATCAACGGATAAGAATTCTGAACGAAACAACTTGTGTTGGTAACGAACTGACAAGCTGTTGTTACCACAGAAACTTCATTTGTAACGTTGCTGCGGCAAAAGTACTTAAATTCTTCTTGTGAAGAGGATTTTCTTTGAGCTTTGCATCGCACGAGTAGCAACATTATGCTGATGCCAAGCTTGATAGAAATCGGGGTAAGGCATATTCTGGGCGCATTTCCAGGCTAAATTGTAGTATTGATAATCCAATCGCCAATAACCACTTAAAGCTTTGACTACCGCAATGCGATGCTGATTATTCTGTATAATTTCCCCTAAGCTAGATGCTGGCTGGTTAAAGGTGAAGTCATCCACAGTAGTTGATTGCAGCAGTTGTACTAAGGCAGCGATCGCAATTTGATTATTACATCCATATTCACTACAGATTCAGTATATGTAAAAATTACTTTAATTTTCACACATACCCTTTCGCAAAAGTTTGGCACTAATAGAATCCTAGGGATTGAACCCGTGGAAGTGTCAAAATGTTATATGTAAACTTTATTCACAAAATCACTTATGCCGAAAGCTATTTGGAATGGAACTGTTTTAGCCGAAAGCGATAACACCGTAGTTGTGGAAGGCAACCATTATTTTCCTGCTGATGCCATTAACAAGCAGTACTTCCAAGAAAGTAACACCCATACCACTTGTCCTTGGAAAGGTGTCGCCAGCTACTACAGTATCGATGTTGATGGTCAAATCAACAAAGATGCTGCTTGGTATTATCCCAGTGCCAAAGAAAAGGCTAAAAATATTGAGGGCTATGTTGCCTTCTGGAAAGGTGTAAAAGTTGAGTCTTAATAGAAGTTCTCAGAAGTATTTTATTTCCAGGGAATTGCAGTAGTTTTCAATTGAGTAGACTACAGCAAATATGTAGGGTGGGCATTGCAATTATACGTGGAACTTAACGTGAAATCCATATCCCGCCTTTAATTGAAGTTCCTTGCTCATAGCAAAAGTCATCTTTATGACTATAAAATTGCCCAAAATCCTGAGTCTACTAAAGTAGACTTTCGCTCATCCGCCAGAGAATTCATTCTCTGGTGGGTGAGGAGGCCAACAGTAAAGCTATTTTTAGCTGAAGTTGACACCAATGCATTGCAATGCCTACCCTACTAACCTGCTGTAACTCAAAATTTTCAGCAATAATTAAACTCAAAATTGGTATCAATAAAATACCTGCTATTCTCTAGCAATGACTATATCGTTAGACTTGATGACTGCATAGGCTTCTGTTCCTTCAGACAGTTCTAATTCTTCTGCTGACACTCTAGTGATCATCGAGGTTAACTCAACTTTGTGAACAATCTCTAGTGTTACCTCAGTATTAACCGCTCCTGTAATCACTCGTTTAACAACTCCCTTAAGCACATTGCGGGAGCTAACTTTTAATAGCTTCTTTTGACTATTAATTTTTATATCAGGAGCCTCAACATCCTCCTTGATCTTCTGTTTGGTTGGTATTGGTGCTGGGGCTGAAGAGTGATCATTAAGACCGCGTACTAGTTCTCGGAGGATCTCAGTTTTTGTACGCTGAGACTGCTGGCAGAATTCTTCTAGAATTTTCCGCTCTTCTTCTGATGTTTGAAATGTAACCCATCCTTGTTCTTTTCTTGGCATATTTTTACCAATTGAATTGGTATGTATTTCTGAGCTTGGTATGATTTTACCAAGTGTCAATCCTCCAAAGCAGAATCTATCTGAGGCTATGTATGGTGACAAGCCTTTTGGATACTCTTCTTTTTAGTAGGACTTACGCGCAAGTTACGGAAGAATCGAACCACAGAGGCACGGAGGACACGGAGAGAAGTCTGAGCGGAGGCTTCCGACGCTCGTTCGCTCTTAGCGTCGCCCCTTGGGCGAAGACTCGCTCTAAGCGTAGCCATGCCGCAGGCTTTACGCTGCGCTATCCGTTGGCGCAGCCCGCCGCAGCGAAAAGTTCTGTAGGCGGAGAGAAGTCTGAGCGCCGGCGTCCGGCGATCAGAACTTCGGGGTTTCCCGCCGTAGGAAACTTTTCAAGACAGGCATCAGAACTTCGAGAGGAATGAGATTTAGAGAGGTATTTTACGTAAGTCCTATTTAGGAAATGCAGTCGCCTGGGTCGAGAAAATGCGACTTGCTACCTTATGCAAAGCCGCCTTCTGGTTGAACTCAATTAGATGTTGCGCTTCCAGTTACAGTACAAATTATTTCATCGATTGTTCGGAGTAATTCTTGTTCGTTGTAAGGTTTGGAGAAGTAGGCTCGCGCACCGAGTTGCATTGCTAGTTGCCGATGTTTATTACTACTACGAGAGGTCAGCATGGCAACGGGAATATTTTTCATATCAACGTCTGTATTTACACGATCTAAGAAGCCATAACCATCAAGGCGAGGCATTTCAATATCACAAATTACTGCCTGGACTTGTAAACCACTCTGAAGTTTTTCTAAAGCATCTTGACCGTCTTTAGCTTGTTCTACTTGATACCCCCCTTTTTCCAGAGTCAGGGCTAAGAAGCGCCGAACGTTAATCGAGTCATCTACGATCAAAATCGTGCCTTTTTGGTTAGCAGGGGTTGCTGGTACTTTTTCATCCTCAAACATGAGGAATGCTGTTTTTAATCTGGCTGACGGTAACTGATTGCTTCTGGGAGTCCGCTGATTAGTGGCAATCCAGTAGAGCAATTCGTTGGTATTAACTAGGGCTACTACTCGACCATCACCGAGAATCGTACAGTTGCTAAAGCCTTCAGGTAAAGGTATATTTCCTTCGACTTGGCGGATGGCAACTTCCTGCTCACCCCAGCAACGGTCTACTTGTATGGCTACTGGCTGATTGTTGCTTTTGACTACTAAGACGCTGCTAGCGTTAATCGCTGGCGGAGTTTCCAGTTCTGGGCTATCGTAACGTGGGCAATTAAATTCTAAGTAACGACCAAGGCGAATTAGTGGCAACATGGTTCCTTGCCAATTCAAAACTTCACTACCCGCCATTGGGAAAACTCGGTCGTTTTGGAATAAGAATATTTCTGAAATGACATCTGTGGGAAATGCTAAGAGTATCCTGTTGATTTCTACCAACAAAACTCGTGCTACGGAAAGTGTAAACGGTACTGATAGAGTAAAGGTCGTGCCGACACCCCACTCTGTATCAACTTTGACATCTCCACGAATCAGTTTGAGGTTGTTGCGAACTATATCCATCCCGACACCGCGACCAGATAATGCTGTAACTTGGTCGGAGGTGCTAAAACCTGGTTCAAAAATTAGTGATAACAGTTCTTCATCACTAGCACTAGCGAGTAGAGAAGCATCTAATCCCATTGTAAGGGCGCGATCGCGAATTTTCTCTAAAGAAATGCCCCGACCATCATCACGCATAGTAATCAGGGTGCGATTACTGTGGTGAGTAGCTTTAATTTCAATCAATCCTTGTTCTGGTTTACCCAAGGTGCGGCGTGTCGCAGGTTCTTCGATACCATGATCAAAGGCATTTCTTAACAAGTGCATTAAAGGCTCATTCAAAGCCTCCAAAATGCTGCGTTCAATTAGGGTATTACCACCTTCAAGTTTTAGCTGTACGTTTTTCCCATACTCCACATTTAAATCGCGCAAAGCTCTAGGAAAACGCTCGACTAAATCGGACAGGGGACGCATCCGAATGTGATTGAGTTTTGTCTGTAACTGTTTCGATGTTTTATTTAGTTTGCGAGCAATCTGATCTGTATCGTCAACGCTAAGTTGAATATCAGTTGTGACTTCTTGTACCTGAACAATGGTTTCCATGACTTCCTGTGATAACAGGTTTAAGTCGTTGTAGCGATCCATTTCTAAGGTATCAAATCCTCTTTTTATGCCTTGGGTTTGATAGCTATCTTCAGATACTAAGTTATGTTCTATATTAGATGACACACCAGCTGGTATCACGGTTTGAGTAGCCATTTTGTCGTATGCTGTACGAAGTTCTTGATTTTCTCGTTCGAGAACTTGTACTCGTTGATTCAAGTGACGCACAAGCTTGCGTAATCTTTCTAAATGCGAGTTTAATCCATTGCGTTGGACAATCAGTTCCCCAAATAAATCGTTAATTTGCTCAAGTTGTTTGCTGGGAACTCTGACGTTATTTTCTTGAAGGTCACGCTCTTTGCCAACACCAACTGGCTCATTTTTGCGTTCAACAAATTCCGAATCTGTAGCAATTTCTCCAGTAACTATTGTGCTTGGTGGGATGTTGACAGCAGCGACGTCATTAGCAATATCTGTATCCAAAAAAGTAAAATTGGCAGCAATTGGTTCATTTACTAGCCAGTTCTCTTCAGTTTGCTCTGGTTGTAAATTATCAGTTGATACTATTTCTATTTCGTGGAGATTGGTGTCAGTCACATCTGTAGCGAGGAACTGCGCTATTGTCTCAGCTGTTGAGAATGATTCAGATTGAGTATATGTATTCGCCACTCCACCGAATTCAATTTCTGTAGGTAGATTATCTAGTTGATTTGTCAGTACTAGAGCTTGCGATCGCCGCCATGCTTCTAATGCTAATTGGGCAATTTCGGGAATGCGATCGGAGGTTACAGCTTCTAAATGCTGCGTTACTGACTCACACAACTGGGTAAAAGCGGGTAACTGGAGCATTTCCCCCAAACCGCCTAATTCAGCTGCCATGATCACAACTTCTTCGTGCAAACCAGGCTGTTCGCTATCGGCCAATATAGATTCTAAACGCTGTAAACAGCCTTCGACTTCTGTTTCAAATAGCAAGGGGATGATATCTTGCCCATCTTCTGGTGAGAGCATGGTTGTGGCGTCTTCAGGAGTGGGGTCGCCCAGGCGATCGTGCAGCTCATCAAAAATCGGGTAACAAAAGGTTGCCAACCACTGTTCTTCAACAGTATTCCTTTCTGAGAGCAATTCCACTATTTGACGTAGCCAGTCAACTCCAGATAACAATAAACTTTGCAACTGGGTGTCAATTTCTAGGGAGTTTTTTCGGGTTTTTAAAACTTTAAAAGAATCTTCTAAACGATGAGCTAAATCACTCAATGCCCGAAATCCCATCATAGCCGCGCCACCCTTAATGGAGTGAGCGGCTCGGAGTGCAGCATTGATTTTATCCAAATCGATGCGGTTACTGGTGTCGATTTCCAGTAATACTCCTTCTAGCGTATTCAAGTAATCAGTTGCTTCTTCCAGAAATTGCATCTGGATTTCTAATTCTTTGTCCTGTGACATGGTTTTTGTTAATAGTCAAGGGTCAAGGGGAGCCAGCGCCGTGGTGAGGCAACGCGGTCTTGGGGAGCCAGTCCATTGGGGGGGGGGTTCCCCCCGTTGTAGAAACTGGTGTGGTTTCCCCATGAGCGATTGCCAAAAGGGTTTCCCGACTTGAGGCAACTGGCGTTCAAGGGTCAAGGGGAGCCAGCGCCGTGGTGAGGCAACGCGGTCTTGGGGAGCCAGTCCATTGAGGGGGTTCCCCCCGTTGTAGGAACTGGCGTGGTTTCCCCCATGAGCGATTGCCGAAAGGGTTTCCCGACTTGAGGCGACTGGCGTTCAAAGGTCAAGGGTTACAAATATTTGGACTCTTGACTTTGGATTCTTGACTTCTGACGATTACTTAACTGACTTTAAATGTACCAACTGTCTCCTGCAACTCTTGAGAAATCTCGACAGTTTGTTGCAGAGATTCCGAAACCTGGCGCGAAGAATCGCTGGTGCGTTGTGATACAGCAGAGAGGTCTTTCATTAATTGTCTGACAGTTTGGGATGTTTGTACCTGGGATGTTGTCGCAGTAGAAATGGATTGTACTAAAGAGTCTATTTGACGTGATACATCCAAAATCTGACCTAGACTTTGCTTAGCCTCCTCTACAATCCGTGTGCCTTCCACCACTTGAGTAGTACCTAGCTCCATTGCTTGCACCACTTCACTGGTTTCTCGTTGGATATTACCAACAATTTGTTCAATTTCTTGGGTTGCGGCTGCACTTCTGACTGCTAGTTCACCAACTTCTTCCGCAACTACGGCAAAACCTTGACCTTCTTCACCCGCACGCGCTGCTTCAATACCTGCGTTGATGGCGAGCAAGTTAGTTTGGATGGCGATTTGGTTAATCAAAGACACCACGCGGGAAATTTGTTGAGAAGATTCTCCCAGCCGTTTGACTTTTTTAGCAGTTTCACCAACGGTTTCCCGCAGAGACAGGATATTTTGTACTGTCAAATCCATTGCATGTCCACTCTTGGTGGCAGTTTGAGTTGCATGGTTAGCAATGGTAGCAGCTTGCTGAGCGTTTTCGGCTACGACTTGCATGGACTGCGTCATTTGGTCAACAGCATCCAGTGTGTGGTTGATTTCGGCAGCTTGTGTGAGCGCTTCCTCTGCTAGTTGGCGGATGGCTACTTCGTTAGAACCAACTGCACCATTCACCTGGGTAGCAGCTTGTTTAACTTGGGTTACAATATCTCGCAGACTTTCTACAATGGAGTTGAAAAAGTCGGCAACAGTACCTATTTCTCCAGCGGTTACGTCTGCACGCACTGTTAGGTCGCCCCTAGCTGCACCTTCTACATCGTTGAGCAGTTCTAAAAGTTGCTGTTGCAGTGCTTCTTTTTGTTGGCGTTCTTGGTCTGAGCCTTGTTCTGCTGTTGTCTTTGCTTTTTCTATCTTTTCAAGTAGTTTGGCTTGTTCTAAGGCATAACCGACTTGAGTTGCTATCTGTTGAAACAAGTCAATTTCCGGCTGTTGCCAAATCCTAGGAGTTTCGCAATGATGAGCAATTAGTAAGCCTAGGAGTTGCTCTTGAGCAAAAATCGGTATGCTCAAAATACCTTTGACGGCAAATTTATCCAATAGTTGGATGTAACTATCGGCATTTTTCAAGCTTTGGTCTTGATGAATGTTAGTAATAGCCTGCACTCGACTATCTTGATGCTCTAAGTAGCGTTCTGGAAAATAGGGGTCGTCGATTTGCACTCCGAGCATTTTTGGCCAATTACCAGTTACCGATTCTGCAACAACTATGCCATCCCAAGTATCTGGATTCAAGTTATAGATAATTACCCGGTCTGTATTCAGCGCTTGCTGCACTTCTTTGACTGCTGCTTGATAAATGTCTTCGGTTCTAAGAATTCTCCGAATTCGTAAGGTAATATCTGCAAGTAATTTGGCCCCTTCAATATCTAGTTCTTGTTCTTTGACCAAAACCTGCAATTGCTCGGCCATCTGGTTAATTTTTGCATTCAATACTCCTAATTCGTCTTCTCTTTCTATCACCAGACGGGTATTGAATTTACCTTTACCTAGCTCTGTCAATGCCGCAGTCGCATTTAGAATTGGCTGTGTGGTACGCTTGGCTAACCAAGATGCGATCGCTCCTACAATCAAGGCTGTTAATGCTGTCCCGATCGCAATAATCCACAATAATTGTCTTTGAGGCTCAAATGCAATTGTTGTGTCTGTAGATAAAAGCACTTGCCAATTTAAATCTGGTAAGCCATTAAGCTTTCTAAATGGCACATAGCTTACTAGTTCTTGCTTGTTATAAGTTTTAGGAACTGCTGTGAAACTATCAACCTTTTTATCTGCTAACAGCTTAGCTAAGCTAGGATACTCAGCCTTGGCTTCTTTACCCAAGAATTGCTTTTGTGAACTTACAAAAACTTTTCCCGAAGCATCAACTAGAGAGTATTGATGTTTGGTTGCATAGTTTTCAATTACCTCGTTTAAAGATTTTAAGGGCATACGCGCTCTTACCACGCCAATGCTTTGACCTGTAACTTTATCTTTAACAGGTGCAGCTATGTAAATGCTGATGACGCCTGTACTTTTTGAAGCTTCAGCTTTACTGATGACAGGAGCGTCTTTTTGCAGAGCATCTTGAAAATAGTTACGGTCTTTGTGATTATCCAAAGGTTCGCCTGTGGATTGGACAATCGAGTTACCTTGAAGATCAAAAAAGGCAACACTGTCATAAGCTTTGTACGCTTCGACAATCCCATCGAGAACTGCTTGCTTTTCTTGAGTAGTTGTGCTGACGCTAGCTTGAGGATTTGTCAAAAATGGCGAATTCGAGAGTACTTGAATATCTCCATAACGTTCCAACATGAAACGGTTGACTTTATCGCTTAAGCCAGTGGCTTCTGCTTCTTGAGATTGAGTAATTTGCTTATTAATCGATTTGTTGACAAAACTGTAGGCGATCGCGCCTATGCCCAATACTGGTAGTATACCGATTGCGATCGCCAAAATTGTCGTTTTCGTATCCAAGCTGAGTCTTTTGAAATAGACATCTGCTTGGTTGCGTGGAGAATTATGAGAAATTTCCGTAGTTGGTTTATTCGTTAGTTGCACTCTACCATGAGTAATTTTTTGAGATGAAATCATTGATGCCTGATTTTTAGCATCACCACTCTTAGCCGTGTCAGTTTTATTAAACATAAAGGATTTCCCCTAAGTATGTGAATAAGAACACTAAAAATCGTTATTTTTTAGTAGTAGACCCTAATCACTGCGGAGAATGGAAGACTGCACAATCGCCTGTGCATCTAATACCAATAATATTTCTTTCTGTTGCACAACACAGCCACGTAAATAAGGAACTAAACTAGATGCAACTTGTCCCACAGGAGAATGAACATCATCAGACAAGAACTTAGTTGTACCTTTGATTTCTTGCACAACTAAACCCAACAGCAGTGATTCCACTCTGATAACAATTGCATTGTACTGCCGTAGTCTATTGTCTAGGGATTGTAAATTGAGCATTCTTGGCAGATCAATTACCCAAATTATCCGACTTCGCCAATTCATTAATCCTAATATACAGGCGGGCATATTTGGCATTGAAGTTACAGATTCAACAGGCACAATAACCGCTTCTTGCGTATATTTCATTGATAAAACAGCAGCCGTCTGTTGATTTAGCTGAAACTTAAGATAGCCATCTCCCGAATTATTGTAGGTTTGTTTCGAGGAAAGTGTAATTTTTGAACTAGTCATTGATTCAAATTACCACTGATTTAATAGTATGCAGGAGATGGTCACGGGTGTAAGGTTTTGTTATATAAGCATCAGCACCTTGTTTCATCGCCCAAAATCGGTCAATCTCCTGATTTTTAGAACTGCAAATCACAATCGGCACTTTTTCAGTAATTGGGTTTCTTCTCAAAGAGCGACACAATTCAAATCCACTCATTTCAGGCATAACCACATCGGTAACAATCACATCGGGTTTTTGTGACGCAGCTTTTTCTAAAGCTTCTTTTGCACCAGTAGCTTTAATTACGTTGTAACCACTTTCTTTTAGATAATGGCTCATTAGTTCCAATTCGCTGGGAGAATCTTCTACAATTAGAATTGTGCCAAGTAAAATCAGGCTCACTACTAAATCTCCTAAAAACTAACTCAAAACTATTAAATTTGATTACTTTTATTTACTATTACTACTAAATTAACCAATGTGTTTAAAAACCATTTTTAGTAAATCTGATTGTGTAAAAGGTTTAGTCAAATAGCCTGATGATCTGACCATTTTGGCTTTTGCCCTGTCGATAAATCCTGTTCTGCCAGTTACCATAATAATTGGCGTATTTTTAAAAGCTGAATGTTTTCGTAATAATGAACATAGCTCATATCCATCTAAGCTTGGCATTTCAACGTCCAGCAAAATCAGGTCTGGTTTACTCCGAAGAATTTGCATTAAAGCTTTCACTGGATCATTGATCATCACAACCGAAAATGTGTTTTCATCCAAGAAATGTTTGATAGAATTTAAAACTGTTTGGCTATCATCAATGCAAGCAATTGTATAGAGAGTCTTGCCAATAGATGATTGAGTAGTTTGATTATTTTTATTCTCAGGAAGATCAAAATTAATTTTTTTAGACAATTGTTGCCCAAGTTTTATTTGCAATGGTGGCTGAACTTGAGGCAGTTGTGTTGTAGATGAAATTGGAGAACCTCCAGCAGCAGGAATTGATGACTGGATATTTTGCCGATTTCGTAGCTGCTTTTGACAATGTTCAACTAGTAGCCGCAAATCTAAGCGACAGAACTTTGGTAGTTCATTCAACGAGTCTTCAGGGTTAAATTCATAGCTTCCTTCTTTTAAGCAAAGAAATGACTCTAGCACTTCTTTTGCCAATTCGTCTATCAGGTTTCCTGCTTGCACAGAGGTAATGTAATTCTGATTAACTAACCAAGAAATAGCTTGATAATCCGCATTTACTATTAATTGGTTTTCATTTTGATTTTCAAACCTCAGCCGCATCTGCACGCGAGTAGCGCTGTTGAGAGTGGGAATTTGCTGACTCAAACGTCGCAAGTGACTATCAAGCCGCTCAAACAGTTTATCTGAATAGGAGGCATAAGTAAGTTTACCGTCCTCTAGATAGATTGACCAAGAAACTGTCTCGGTAAATACCCGTAAACAACCTGTAGCATGTCGGCTGGTTAGTTGTGCCAACAGAGATAGCGGATGTAGTTTCTGGAACAACCTGTAGCTACCTATAGGAGTTGTGCTCATTTTCCTTCAGCTAAATTCGATATGTGTAAGCTTAATTTGTGCAGTAGCTTTCTTCCACAATTAAAATTAAATATGAAGTTAAATTTTCGTATCATAACATACATAAGTTCATATCTAGTTTTGTGGTACAAGTCCACAGCAGAATTATTTTCAGATTTTTAAATCTCAATAAACTCATAATCTGCTGTTATTTTACTTACCAGTATTGAGATTAATGGACATATTTAGAGAATAATGCACAAAAATGTCAAGACCAGATGAAGCCACTTTCCATTGAGTGACCCCAATCTGACTACAGGAATAATACTGATTTTATTGACATTAATATAGTTAAGCCCCAGTATTTACTCGTAAGCGAATACTAGGACTTAACTCAGATAAACTCTGAGACAATCTAAGTAAAATTATTTAGAATATATGAATTTTGATAATAAACTTCTTCAGCTTTGACTGTTACTACTGTCTATTTTAGTCTTGTCAAGGTTATAATCTCTACTATTTTAATAGAGTTAGTAGTTATTGAATAGTATTATTTTATACAAAGTATAATTTTTGCCTATTTAAATCAAGAGATTTACAACTATAATTTAAAACTAGCATTGCTTTTGCCGTTTATAGTGGCAATTTTATTAGTATATTACCGTAGGTAAATTAATACTATTTATACCTTTACCAAAGAGCTAGTATCACTGATATTTACATTTTGCGTTCTCAGGATCTTTGTAGATTTTATTCACTTGAGTACTGAGGTTTAAAAGCATTGGGCATTACTTCATCTCTATGTCTTGCGATACTAGGTTGCACAAGACACTAGATCAGTCTAAATTAGGCCAATTTGGAACACTAATCTGAGTGCGTAAATTTTAAATTTTTTAGGCACATTTTAGGAGATGGCAATCTCTCAAAAGTGCGGATGAAAGGACTTGAACCTTCACTCCTTTCGGAACTAGAACCTAAATCTAGCGCGTCTGCCAATTCCGCCACATCCGCATCAGTTTACTATAATACCATAACAAATTACTTCTGGGAATAGGTATTAGGGAATGGGAAATGGGGAATGCGAAAACAAGGAGGAATTATTGAAGAAGTCTCTTCCTGTTTACCTTGTCTGTTTTCAATGTCCAATGCTTACATCACTGCAACACGAGGCAGACGATGCTTGAAACCACAGAGAATTTCCCAAGAAATAGTGTTTAATTGTTCGGCCCAATCATCCGCTGAGATTCGTTCGTTTCCCTGTTCTCCCAGTAAAGTGACAACTTCTCCTTCTTGGACATTGGGTATGGCACTCACATCCAGCATCAACTGATCCATTGTAATTGTACCGATCTGCGACACCCGTTGACCACGAATTAACACTTGCATTTTGTTGGAGAGGCTTCGAGGGACACCATCAGCATAACCAATTCCGACGACGGCGAGGCGAAGTTCATGCGGGGCAATAAATTGATGGTTATAGCTGACACCGGTTCCTGGGGAAATTGTTTTTACTTGAGTGATTCGTGCATTAAGTTGTAAAACAGGCTTCAGGTTGATCACATTTTGTAAATGAGGTGCTGGATAGAGTCCGTAAATTGCTAAACCTGCTCTGATAATATCGTAGTGCAATGCGGGATCTGTGAGGGCTGCCGCTGAGTTTGCCAAGTGCAAACAGGGTGGTTGTATTCCTATTGCTTTGATGTGAGCGATCGCTTCCTCAAATCGTCTATGCTGTTCTTTCATGACTGTGGTGTCAAGACTATCCGCTGTTGCCAAATGGGAATAAATGCTGGCAATAGAAAGATGTGGTAATCGCTGCACTAACTGCACAAACTCACTTGCTTGTTGCCAGTTAGTTCCCAATCTAGACATTCCCGTGTCTAATTTAATATGTACAGGTACGGGTGAATCATAATTCATCTCTTCTAGGATATTGGAAAATACCAAAGCTTGTTTGGGACTGCACAATGTTGGCTGAAGTTTCCAGTGAGCGATCGCATGAATTTGCTCTGGTGTATGGGTTGCCCCTAAAATCACGATTGGAGCTTTAATCCCGCCTTCTCGCAATTGAATAGCCTCTGGAACTGTAGCCACTCCTAACCAACTTGCTCCAGATTGTAGTACTGTCTGGGCAACTGTTACGGCTCCATGTCCATAGGCATCAGCTTTCACCACTGCCATCAATTGGGTACGCGGCGACAAAAACTGTACTAGCTGCTGCACATTGTACGACAACGCCCCCAAATCAATTTCTACCCAAGCTCGTTGTGAGAACCACGCGTAAGTATCGCATTGCTGATTGGATACACTAGGGGTTTGCTTGCGGCTTAACATTTTCACTGACTCCTATCACACCACTGCTAAACATCCAGACTATCTATTCACGCTCCTAGAAGCGATATCAGATTAAACAGGAAGTTTACCGTTCATCCGGGAATTGATACAAGATACTTATAGCGGTTTTCAGTTACTTGCAATGTACTTTCCCCTAGACAGTTAGAAGTCAGTTGGCTCTTACCATTCCCACAGGATAATAACTGTCGTCCAGAATTGTTACTCTACAAATAGCTTCTGACTGCTACAAACTTCCTTTAATATGCGTAATTTCGTAAAATTTACTCCATTGCGACATTCAAACCTCATTTTTGCCTGAGTAAATTCTTCTATCTTCCAAATTTAATTTTGAATTATCTCGGAAGTATAATTTATTCTTCTCTCTCCAGCAGAGTATATTTGTGTTAATATATGTAAAACTAATACCCTGAGCGCAGATCAATGGGGAAGGTTTTAGTCTTAAACGCTTCTTACGAACCGCTCAATATAACGAGCTGGCGTCGCGCTACGGTTCTGTTAATCAAGGGCAAAGCAGAACGCGTGGAACATAACGGCAAATTCCTGTACTCGGATTTCCCGCTGCCAACTGTGATCCGGTTGCGTCACTATGTGCGCGTTCCCTATAAGGAAATTCCTCTGACTCGCCGAAATATACTGCACCGTGACGGTCACACTTGTCAATATTGCGGTTATACAGGGGATGAGTTGACCCTAGACCATGTGATACCGCGATCGCGCGGCGGGGGTGATACTTGGGAAAACATTGTTACAGCTTGTGTCCGTTGCAATGTTAAAAAAGGCAACCGCACGCCCCACGAAGCCCATATGCCTTTGCGTCATCCCCCCCGTCAACCTTACAGCAGCCTCTATTTCGAGGTTAGTAAACATCTCAAGAGTGGACTGCACCAAGAATGGCAAAAGTATGTTATTGGTCTTTGACATGAAGCAATCTAGCCCCAGAAGCGCAGAAGAATAGTCAACATAATTCGTAATTGATAATACCCGCAAAGCGGGAAGCAAGCTACGTAATTCGTAGTTACAATCAGTAGGGGCTTGAACCCACCACTGATTGAAGACCACTAAATCAAAGATTTAGTGCTTGCTCTGTACCCTCTTTAATTACGAATTACGAATTAGTAATTATTTGGTCATCTATTGATCTTTTTGCTGCTTTATTGGCATAGCTGTCTATCCTTTCGGAGGGCAGCTAAACTTTTACTTGACACATTTTACTTTAATCGCTGTTCCCTGTATAAGAATTGTCTGAGGCTTGTGAGGGGTGTTTTCAGACATCAGGAGATAAAGTAATCTGCACCAATTTTGGCAAGCAAAATAACGGCTTACTATTTTACCTCATAAACATGACAAAATAACTGAAATGCGCTTGAAATTATTCAAAAGCAGATACGAAAAAAGCGTATTTTACTAAAAACAATTGTTAATTGCTCATTAGTCACAAGGATGAGAATATTGACATAATAAAAAGCTGTCAAATCAAGAATTGAGTATAAAGTACGAAGCGGCTGGTATACCTTAAGTCAGATAAATTTTGAAGTTAGCGAGCAACTTTGAACAAAAATCCTGTTTATCCAAACCATGAAAGAGAAAAGAAGTGATTATTTGTAAACCTTACATGTATTCTGGATGGATTTAGTTGATTGATCAGGGTAGCGGCACTACTACTGACGAAAAATATACTCAGATATATAGTGCGATGATTTTAGATTTTTGCGAAAATTATAATATATGACTAAATCAGTAAATTGTTAATTTTAGTATTTTTTAAAGAATCAACGGAGCCTTACACTTCAAACAACGTTTCCTATGTACTTGAATTCTCCTGTTACTCAGTTTGATAGTTTGTCATTAACCACAGAGCCAAACTCAGATGAACCTGAAATAGAGAAACCAGTGGAACTTCCACTTACCCGCCCGTCTTTACCACTATCGACAGGTGAAAGTGGCACTTATCCAGCGCAGCGTGGTAATTCTCTGGCAAATCAGAAATCAGAAGAACTGCAAAAAACCCTCTTGGCGCACCGACATGATCGCCAATTGGTAATCCTGCAAGATTTCCCTGATCCGGATGCTCTATCCTCTGCTTGGACTTATCAGTTAATTGCTCAGCAATACGATATCAAATGTGAAATCATTTATGCTGGTGCTTTGAGCCACCAAGAGAATATTGCCTTGGTGAGATTGACTAATTTGCCTGTTCAACGCTGGACACTGCAAACCTTGAAAAGTAAAGATTTGTCATCTTATCAAGGTTTCGTACTAATTGATAACCAGGGAACCACTTCTCAGCTATTATCAGCGGTACAGCAGGCTGGAATTCCCTTAGTGGCGCTGATCGATCATCACAGCTTACAGGGAGAACTCAACTCAGAGTTTGAGGATGTTCGTCCTTATGTACGAGCTACGGCGACCATTTTCACTCAATACTTACAATCGGGATTACTGGCTCTAGATAGCAGCATCAATCAACATGTTAAATGTGCTACTGCCTTGATGCACGGCTTGCGATCGGATACAAATCGGCTCATGCAAGCGCAAGAAGAGGATTTTATGGCAGCTGCATATCTGAGTCGATTTTATGACGCCCAACTGCTAAACGCGATTTTACAGGCGAATCGTTCCAAGCGGGTAATGGATGTGATCGAGCGATCGCTCAAAAATCGCATCGTCCAAAATAACTTTTCTATTGCTGGTGTGGGTTACTTACGCTACGACGACCGGGACGCCATTCCCCAAGCAGCTGATTTTCTCGTCACAGAAGAAAACGTCCACACCGCCGTAGTTTACGGCATTGTCCACGATGAAGATGAAGAATTGGAAATAGTCATTGGCTCCTTAAGAACCACTAAACTCACCCTAGACCCCGATGAATTCATCAAAGAAGCCTTTGGACAAGATAGCAGTGGGCGGTTTTTTGGCGGTGGACGGACAAGCGCAGGTGGTTTTGAAATCCCAATGGGCTTTTTGTCTGGCAGTAACGAAAATTCTACTTATGCGAAAATGAAATGGGAAGTGTTCGACGCTCAAATTAAGCAAAAGCTGCTGAGGTTAGTTAACCCCAAAGACAACCCGATTCAGTCGGAGTAAAGGGAAATTAAGGAGATGGGGAGAACTGCTAAGAAATGCAGTAGTCAAAGTGTTTGGTTAGATAGCATCCTTAAGTCATTCGTGATCAACATAATTCCCAACTTTTTAGAAAAGTCGGGAATTTTCGTCTTCTCACAGAGGCTCAACTGATTGAGAATGTCGTTCGTGCCTAATGTTAAGTAGGTAGACATAAATAAAATTAACTCGTGCGTACCTACTGTATAAGTGTAGATATGCCCAACATCTAAGGAGTCCTCTGTAAAAATTGCTGTAATTTTGTTAACTAATTATCAAGATATGCAATTGGAATACGATTAATGCCTTTTGAATTTCTCATTTCCAGACGACCTGTTTCGTTACAGACAAAGAAAAGAGAAAATCTTCAGATATGGAAGAATTTTGTACGCGTTGAAGCCTAAAAGGTTTGGAAACATAACAGTTCCATTACAAAAGGCGATCTACAGTTGACATTAGTTTATCTTTGTGATGAGTTTCCTGCTGACATCGATAATATTATCAAGCCAATTCAGGATGCACTTGTAAACTTAGTTTTTGAAGATGATAGTTTAATATCAAATGTTGATAGTCATCGTCGATTTATGTCTGACCCGATTGATATTAGAAGTCTACCTTCCTTATTACAGCGTGCTGTCATCACAGGTAAAGAGTGTGTTTATGTAAAAGTTAGTGAATCTCAACCATTGGTAAAATACTTATGATTAACAATATTAAAACTCTATATGACGAAAAGATAAAATCTCTGGTGGAGAAGTACGAAAGTCAAGAATCTCGTGTTATCACTGAACCAAAAACAGATGAATTACCATTCGATTTGGGTAACTACCAGCCAGACGAATGGCAGAGCAACAAATACGTAATAATTAAAGTTAGAATTTGTTAATTCAAATTCCTTCGTAACTCCTAACTCAGCACAGGCTACGCCTCGCGACGCTAACAGAACTCAAAGTATGGAATTGTATTTAATTCGTCATGGTATAGCCGAAGACCAAGCACCTGGTATAAAGGATGAGGAGCGAAGCCTCACCAAAGAAGGGCGGCAAAAAACAGAGAAAGTTGCTCAACGACTTAAAAAGTTAGGTTTGCGGTTTGATTTGATTGTCACCAGTCCCTTAGTACGTGCTCGCCAAACTGCTGAAATTCTTATAGCAGGTGGACTAAGTTCCCAGTTGGAAGAATCTAGCTACCTCGCCCCTGATGGTAATATATCCAGCTGGCTTATAAACTGGTTAGAGCCAAAGAATTATTCACAAAATACCCAACTTGCGCTAGTTGGACATGAACCTAATTTGAGTATTTGGGCAGAAACCCTCCTTTGGGGAACCGAAATTATGAGCAGTGAAAGCCGCTCCAGAGAGTTGTCTGAGGTCAAAGCAGGTTTAGTCTTGAAAAAAGCAGGTATGATTGGGATAAAACTACCAGAAGCCGGCTCTCCCCTGGGTCGTAGTCAAATGTTTTGGTTGACACCACCCAAGTACTTGCTGTAACAGTTTTTCAACTTTTCTGTCAGAATTGTTGTTAGAACGGCAACTGTTATGGCAACAACAATTTCTGGTAAGTTAGCGTGATCAGATATTTCAAAAAGTAAATGGTGTTGCCATGATGGTGTGCGAATACAAGCCTGGTCTAGAAGGCATTCCCGCCGCTCAATCGAGTATTAGCTATGTTGATGGGCAAAAGGGAATACTAGAATATCGTGGCATTCGGATTGAGGAACTAGCAGAAAAAAGTACATTCCTGGAAACTGCTTATCTCTTAATCTGGGGCGAACTGCCAAGCAAGGAAGAATTGGAAGTATTTGAGCATGAAGTTCGTTACCACAGGCGGATAAAATACCGCATTCGGGACATGATGAAATGCTTTCCAGAAAGCGGTCATCCAATGGATGCCTTGCAAGCTTCTGCTGCTGCTTTAGGCTTATTTTATTCGCTCCGGGATTTACATAATCCTGCCTACATTCGAGATTCGGTGGTTCGCTTGATAGCAACCATTCCCACAATGGTAGCGGCCTTCCAGTTGATGCGAAAAGGCAATGACCCCGTACGTCCCCGTGATGACTTAGACTACTCCGCCAACTTCCTATACATGCTCAATGAGCAAGAACCCGACCCGTTGGCGGCACGAATTTTTGACATCTGCTTGATACTTCATGTCGAACACACGATGAACGCTTCCACCTTTAGTGCCAGGGTAACAGCTTCTACCCTGACTGACCCCTATGCCGTCGTTGCTAGTGCAGTAGGAACCTTGGGAGGCCCTCTGCATGGTGGAGCCAATGAAGAAGTAATTCAGATGTTGGAAGACATTGGCTCTGTGGACAATGTGCGTCCCTACATCCAAGATTGTCTGGAACGCAAAGCTAAGATTATGGGTTTTGGGCATCGTGTCTACAAAGTAAAAGACCCACGAGCTACGATTTTGCAAAAATTGGCAGAACAGTTGTTTGAGAAGTTTGGGCACGATAAATTCTATGACATTGCCCAGGAGATGGAACGAGTGGTAGAGGAAAAACTCGCCTCCAAAGGGATTTATCCCAATGTTGACTTTTACTCTGGTTTGGTGTATAGAAAAATGGGTATTCCCACAGACTTGTTTACACCAATATTTGCGATCGCCCGTGTTGCAGGTTGGCTAGCTCACTGGAAAGAACAACTAGCAGAAAACCGGATTTTCCGTCCTACCCAGATTTACAACGGTCGGCACGAAATTCCTTACACCCCAATTGAGCAACGTTAACTAGCAGTTTGATTGTCATTCATAACCAACCTCAGTTTACAGGAAGCACAAAAATCAAAAGCAGATAACCGTTGCTGAAATGGTAGGGAGGTTTTGTGTTGACATACTAAGGGGATGAAGGATGAAAGAAGGGGGAGACAAGAGTAATTGTTTACTTACTCCCCCTACTCCTCCTCAAAGTAATAGGCTTTATTAGCTAATCTCAATGCCAACCATAAGTAGAACTTCTCATATCGCTTCAGGGTGGTCAAACCATCCAAGGATATACTAGGCATGGGAATTAGCAACAAATCTTCAATCAAGTATCGTCTTAGTAGAGATTATAAAACGGTGAATTTACAGGTATTAATTGAACTAATAGTTGTAACTCACCATGACTCGATGACTTAAAGAGCGGAAACATGAACTCAGGAATTGACCTCCAAGGAACTTTTATTGAATCCGTCAAGGACTTAGGAATACCAGCAGGAACAGCCAAAGCGATTTGGATGCCACTGCCAATGATACTGATGCTAATTGGAGCAACAGTAGGGGTTTTGGTCGCCACTTGGCTAGAGCGAAAAATTTCTGCCGCCGCGCAGCAACGAATTGGCCCAGAATATCAAGGGCCTTTTGGGTTGTTAGTGCCTGTAGCGGATGGTCTAAAGTTGGTCTTTAAAGAAGATATAGTTCCAGCCAAGTCCGACCCCTGGCTATTCACTCTCGGCCCAATTATTGTTGTAATTCCGGTGTTTCTGTCGTTTTTGATTATACCCTTTGGACAGAATATCGTAATTGGCAACGTGGGCATGGGTGTGTTTTTGTGGATTGCCTTGTCTAGTATTCAACCCATTGGCTTGTTGATGGCTGGCTATGCATCTAATAACAAATACTCTCTTTTGGGAGGCTTGCGGGCAGCAGCACAGTCGATTAGTTATGAAATTCCTTTGGCGCTGGCGGTACTTGCGATCGCTATGATGTCTAATAGCCTCAGTACCGTTGACATTGTTAATCAACAATCAGGCTACGGTATCTTGGGCTGGAACATTTGGCGTCAACCAGCCGGGTTCGTAATTTTTTGGATATCAGTCTTAGCTGAATGCGAACGATTGCCCTTTGACCTACCGGAAGCAGAAGAAGAACTGGTAGCAGGCTATCAGACTGAATACGCTGGGATGAAATTCGGTCTCTTCTATCTAGGTTCCTACGTTAACTTGATACTTTCTTCCCTATTGGTAGCAGTTTTATATCTAGGCGGTTGGGACTTTCCTATTCCCCTCAACCTCATAGCTAGCTGGCTGGGAGTCAGTGAAGCAAATCCCGTATTGCAGATAGTAACTGCTTCTTTGGGTATTACCATGACCGTACTCAAAGCTTATTTATTGGTATTTGTCGCCATCCTGCTGCGCTGGACAGTACCACGGGTGCGGATTGATCAATTGTTAGATTTAGGATGGAAGTTTTTGTTGCCTGTTGGTTTAGCTAATCTCCTATTAACCGCAGCCCTAAAACTAGCCTTTCCTTTCGCCTTCGGCGGATAGTCATTAGTCATTAGTCATTTGTCAGCTTACTAATGACTAATGACTAATGACAAAGGATAAATGACAAAAGAGAGAGAAACACGAAAAATGCTAAAGTTCCTGAAGCAAGTTGGTGATTACGCCAAAGAAACTGTGCAAGCTGCGCGTTACATTGGTCAAGGGCTGTCTGTCACCTTCGACCATATGCGGCGGCGTCCAATTACCGTACAGTACCCTTACGAAAAACTGATTCCTGGCGAACGGTTTCGCGGTAGGATTCACTTTGAGTTTGATAAGTGCATCTCCTGCGAAGTCTGTGTTCGAGTTTGTCCGATTAACCTACCTGTAGTAGATTGGGAATTTGACAAAGCCAGTAAAAAGAAAAAGCTCAACCACTACAGCATTGACTTTGGAGTTTGTATTTTTTGCGGCAACTGTGTGGAATATTGCCCCACTAACTGTCTTTCCATGACAGAAGAATATGAGCTTTCCACTTATGATCGCCATGAATTGAACTATGACAACGTAGCACTAGGTCGTCTGCCCTACAAAGTAACAGATGACCCAATGGTAACGCCACTGCGTGAACTAGTTTACCTGCCTAAGGGCGTCCTCGAACCTCATGGACTGCCTGTGGATGCGCCTCGTGCCGGTGCGCGTCCAGAAGACCTTGTAGAACAAACGGAAAAATAAATGTCAGTTGTCCTTTGTTATTTGTCCTTTCTTAATGACTAATGACCAATGACCAATGACTAATGACCAATGACTATTGAGGACAAAAAACAGTGAATTTAGCGGAAGGAGTACAGACTGTATCGTTTGGCGTGCTAGGTGCGATGATGATTGGGGCAGCTATTGGCGTAGTGCTGTTTGCCAACATCGTCTACTCTGCCTTCATGCTGGGAGGCGTGTTCATCAGCATAGCGGGAATCTACCTATTGCTAAATGCTGACTTTGTTGCAACTGCACAAATACTAATTTATGTTGGGGCGGTTAACGTGCTGATTTTGTTCGCCATTATGTTGGTGAACAAGCGGCAGAATTTTGTGCCGTTTCCTAACTCTTGGGTGCGGAAAGTCCTAACAGCTGTAGTCAGTTTAGGATTGTTTGCTCTTTTAAGTACGATGGTACTGGCGACCCCTTGGGCTTACTCAACTACTTCTGTGGCTGGTGAAAGTTCTATAGTTTTGATTGGTGAACATTTCTTCACTGACTTTTTACTACCTTTTGAACTGGCTTCAATTTTGCTGCTGGTAGCGATGGTAGGAGCAATAATCTTGGCGCGTCGTGAGTATTTGCCAGACCAAGTTACGCCATCTGAACTGCGGCAAACTGTTTTGACTTTGCCAGAACGCCCTAGAGAACTGATATCGACAAGCACCAGTACTGGAAGCGATACTGATACCTTTCGTGGTGGTTCTCGTCGTGAATAAACGACCGGGGAATGGGGATTGGGAACTGGGAAGATAAAGGAGCGGAGGAACACAGCTTGACCCTTGACCCTTGTACAGAGGCGATTAATCGCGTCTCTACTCTTGACTCTTGTACAGAGGCGATTAATCGCGTCTCTACTCTTGACAAATAACAACTGACAAAAGATTCATGCAACTCCAGTACTTTTTATTACTAGCAGCCGCTCTGTTCTGTATTGGTATCTATGGCTTAATTACCAGCCGTAACGCCGTACGGGTATTGATGTCAATTGAGTTACTGCTCAATGCTGTTAATCTGAATTTAATGGCATTTTCCAACTTCCTTGACTCAACATTAATTAAAGGTCAGGTTTTCACCGTGTTTGTGATCACCGTGGCAGCGGCCGAGGCGGCGGTGGGTTTAGCGATCGTGCTTGCCATTTATCGCAACCGCGATACCGTCGATATGGAGCAGTTTAATCTCCTGAAGTGGTAATAGTGCGTGCAACTAAAGCAGGTAATCATTGCTTATAAAGCGCGAGATGCCCAGAGTAAACGCTGGGCAGAAATCTGTGCTAAACAACTAGAAAATCGCGAGTGCCAAGTTTTGATGGGGCCTAGCGGGCCAAAAGACAATCCGTATCCAGTGTTTTTGGCTTCGGCTGGTCAACCAATCGATCTAGCTTTGGTACTCGGTGGTGATGGTACTGTCTTAACTAGTGCCAGACATTTAGCCCCAGCTGGCATCCCCATTCTGGGAGTGAATGTGGGGGGTCATCTGGGCTTTTTAACTGAATCCGTTGAAGAATTCCAGGATACAGAGCAAGTTTGGGATCGGCTGTTGGAGGATCGCTATGCTATCCAGCGGCGGATGATGTTACAAGCGGCGGTATATGAAGGTCATGGTTCAAATTTAGAACCAGTGAGTGAGCGTTACCTCGCTTTGAATGAATTTTGTGTCAAACCCGCTTCCGCTGACCGAATGATTACCTCAATTCTTGAAATGGAAATTGATGGTGAGGTAGTCGATCAATATGTAGGGGACGGGTTAATTATTTCCACTCCTACTGGTTCTACTGGTTACACCGTTTCTGCGAATGGCCCAATTATGCACGATGGTATGGAGGCAATTACCATCACTCCCATTTGTGCAATGAGTCTTTCTAGTCGCCCTCTGGTTTTGCCCCCTGGTTCCGTGGTCAGTATTTGGCCTTTGGGGGATTACGATTTGAGCACTAAGTTGTGGACGGATGGGGTGTTAGGAACTTCAATTTGGCCAGGACACCGCGTTGATGTGCGGATGGCAGAGTGTCGGGCTAAATTTATTATTTTGCGGGAGAACAATTCATATTATCAGACGTTGCGGGAGAAGTTGCTCTGGGCAGGTACAAGGGTTCGCTACAGTAATAATCATCGAAATTGATTGAGTAGCTTAAGAGTGCCGCAGCTTGTCTGTAATGCTCCTAAAGAGTCGCAAAATTATTCCAGCCCTCGGATTATCCGGGGGCTTTCTTACCCCCTATCGTGACTTTCTTTGCTGACTTACATTGATAGCGTATGTAATACCGATTCAATTATGATTCCAACAAATCCTTTGGTAGAGACGTTGCAATGCAACGTCTCTACATGGTCTATCTGTCATATTCTTTTTTTAAATTGGTATAAAAGGAAAATTTTGTATCTTATTGCCAGATCTTTCCGGCAGTCAAGCTCATAATAAAAACACCCTAGACCTCATCAAAGAAAGCAAGCGGGAATTGTGGGTAATAAATCAGACATGATATCGAGGGAGGATTTGGCAAAAAAAGCTTTCTGGAGAATCTTTGATCGAAAACTGTCTCAATTACGCTTCGGCACATTAATACATAATGTGATCTGCTAAATCCTAATAGAAAATTCTCACAATTTAAATAGGAAGACAGATGGAATCTGGACGCAACATCAATTACCCACTAAGTCCTCCTCCCCTCTTTACAGATTTTCCCGTTCTTCAAACAGAAAACTATATCTTACGGCTTGCCTCAACTGATGAAGAATTAGAATCCATTTTCCGGTTGCGCTTTGAAGTTTTTAATCAGGAACTAGGTCTGGGATTCTCTACTTCTAACCTTACCCAAATAGAGCAAGACAATTTTGATGCGGTTTGCCATCATTTAATACTAATTTCCAAACACACTGGTAAAACGATAGGAACTTATCGGATGCAAACCTATGCAATGGCTTCTCAAGGGCTGGGATTTGATGCTGCTGATATATTTAATCTCGATACAATTCCTGATCCTGTGCTTCAAGCGTCTGTGGAAGTTGGCTATGCATGTATAGCTAAAGAATACCGCAATATTCAAGCACTTTTATTACTCTGGCAAGGGCTAGCAAATTATCTTATTCAAAGTAGAAATCAGTACTTTTTTGGCTGTGCATCATTACTCACACAATGCCCTTTGCAAGCTGCTTGTGCTTTTGATTATTTTCAGCAGAATGCTTTGATGCATCCAAGTATTTTAGTTTATCCAAATTCACAATTTTGTCTAGAACTTACTCAAAAATGCCAAGATGCATGTAATGTTGAGCTTCCTAATATTTTGCAAGCATATTTAAATATTGGAGCTAAGATATGCAGCCTTCCAGCTATTGATCGGCAGTTTAAGACTATTGATTTTTTAACTATATCTAATATTGCAGACTTTGCTAGATGGCGTTATCCAGTTGTATAAAAGCTTTCTTTTTTAAGAATGAATAGAATTTGTAGATAAACAAAGAAAGCCCACCTATGTGGACTTGATAAAAGTGAGATGTTTAAAGTAAATTTGATCCAACACGGTTCAGCTAAGGTTAAAACTATTTGTCAAAGCCAATTTTTTTAACGTTCGCATAGCGTACCGGAGGCATACCGCAGAGGAACTCTTTAAAACCTAGCAAGATAATAAACGGTTTAGTACTCTCTACTAAGAGTTCCCTATTTCCTATTTCCTTTCATAGTATTTTTAAGCTTTTCTAAATCAGGCTTGTACTGGCTTTCCCAATTTTTGTAATACTCTTGAATCTGATACTCAACTGGAATATCCAAATCAACACATTCAAAAAATAGTGTGCGAAATGCTTTATAAAACTTGCGATCATTTGGCTCATACTGCAAGTCGTATTTATAGAGCGATCGCTGCAATAAGAAAAAAGTTGCTAGCTTTTTTAACGGCTGTAATTCCCATTTTTGGCTAGCAAAAAAACTATCTATCGCAATTCTTACATCAAATTTGGTTTCTTGCTGATATTTCCATCCATCAAAGCGCAAGGCGCAAGCAGTCAATATGTCATCGTCTCTCATGGTTTTCCTTAGTTATAGCCTTAGTTTGAGCAGTTTACGAAGATGCTCAGGGCGTGGATTATGCCGTCTTCTTCGGCTTTCCAAGCTTGTACTTGGCTGTCACAACTGGGGAAGCTACCTTTTTCGGTCTTCCAGGTTTATCGGTTTCTTCGGGGTGGAAATGGGGAATAGGAAAAGTCATAATCAGCAAGGAAAGTAGGAGCAAAGTTAAAGGTATTGTGTGTGGCTGCTGACAAAACTTGCAATTTGAATCAGTTTTGCGGGATTTGATACAACCTTAGCCAATTCTTTTCAGAGTTAATAGAGAAGAGGTGTTCATCGCCAATCTTCCAAATCAAATGACCCTCAATTTACAGTTAGCTGATGTCTTACACCTGTCACAACATCCGTCTGTAAATTCATGGTGCTGTGGCATAATTAACCGCAGGGTTTAACCCCTCACCCCAAAAAACTTGATTTTAGACTGTTCATCTGTAACAGCACAAGTGTGTTAAAAAGCACTGAAATCAAGACAGATTGTGACTGATGGGTTATACTCCCCAATCTATCCGCCCACAATATCCTTCAAGTTATGGGCTGGTGATGATGCTAATAAAAAATGCTGCAAACTATGAGGTTGGCGATGTTTAACGAATAAGCTCCACTTGACATTTTGGCAATCATCGCACTTCATCCAGTCCGCTTAACTGGATTATTTTGGACAACTTTTTGGGAAACCTAGTTATGCGCCATCTCAAACTTGGCCCGAGTTGGTTGCGTTTTTTAGTTGTATTTTTGTTGGTGATGAGTATATTGTTTCGCTTTGTTAATCTTGACAGCAAAGTTTATTCGCATGATGAAACTTATAGCTCATTACGAATTTCTGGTTATACAACTACTCAAGTAAAACAGCGAATTTTTAATGGTCTGATCATTGCTAGAGAAAGCTTTGCTAAGTTTCAAGGTGTCAATCGGGAAAAAAACTTAAATGACACAATTATGACCTTGGTAACGGCAGATTCTCAGCATCCACCACTTTATTATCTAATAGCTCGATTGTGGATGGGAATCTTTGGCAACTCGGTGACAGCTATTAGAAGCTTGTCTGTCTTTATCAGCTTTTTGGTTTTTCCTTGCGTTTATTGGTTATGCCAAGAATTATTTAGCGTACCGTTAACAATACCTGGTATAGCGATCGCACTTATGGCAATCTCTCCAATTCACCTAGTCTATGCCCAGGAAGCACAAGAATATATTCTCTGGTTAGTCACCATATTACTATCTAGTGCTGCACTGCTGCGAGCAATCAATCTGGAATCAAAAGATAAAGGCGAATTAACAAAAGAACAGCAACGATCAGATCGCTTCGCTACCTGGAGCATTTATTCAATAACCTTAGCGCTGAGTTTTTACACATTTTTGTGGAGTGGATTTGTAGCAGTTGCTCATGGCACTTATGTAATTATTACTAACAAATTCCAGTTAACTGAAACTGTCAGAGCTTATTTGCTAGCATCACTGGTGGGTTTTTTAGCCTTCATGCCTTGGATGACAGTTGTAATAGCTGACTTCTTCCAATTTTTGATTTCAGCAGAGGTGACAACTAAAGATTTCTCTTTAGTGCCTGTATTTCCATTTTTACTAATGCAGTTAAGCCGGATTTTTTATGATTTAAACCTAGTCTGGGAAAATCCTTTCAGCTATTTAATTGCATCAATTTTTGTAGTTTTGGTTGGATATGCCATTTATTTTCTTTGTCAGACAACTAATTACAAAGTTTGGTTGTTTATTGTGACGTTGATAGTAGTCCCAGCACTACCACTAATGCTACCCGATTTATTTTCTGGAAGCATCCGAGCCGCTTCTGAACCATATTTAATACCAGCTTATTTAGGTATTCAAATAGCTGTTGCTTACTTGATAGCTACGCAACTATATAATGGGAGCGGGTCACACCAGAAAAACTGGCAAATAATCATAGGTCTGTTGATTATTTGTGGTATAGTTTCTTCTAGGGTAAGTTCCCAGGCAGAAACTTGGTGGAATAAAAGTATGAGCTACGGAAATCCACAAGTTGCCCAAATTATTAATCAGGCTACTAGCCCACTGTTGATTAGTGATGCTTCTGGCATTAATTATGGGAATGTCTTTTCTTTAAGTTATCTTTTGGAACCTAAAGTACGATTTCTGTTGGTACAAGACCAAAGAGTTCCCAAGATTCCTGATAAGTTTAGTGATGTATTTTTACTCAATCCTTCGTATGACTGGCGTCAAATAATCGAAAAAAGATACGACTTGAAGGCGGAGATTGTTTATAGTGATAATTATTATTCAGTCTGGAAATTAACTAAACCTCGAAGCTTGCGCCGACGCGATATTCCTCGCAAGAATAAATTATCTACAGCTTGACAGTGTGGTACACGATGTGAGAGAAACTTAAACTCTGGAGACTTATTTGTGACTGGTTATGCGGCATCCCAAACTTTCTCCGAGTTGGTTACGATTTTTTATCGTATTACTATTAGTACTTGGCGTTTTTTTCCGGTTTTTTAATCTGGATCATAAAATTTATTGGCATGATGAAGTTTATACTTCCTTCCGAGCAGCTGGATTCACAGGTCAAGAAATTGGTGAAGAAATTTTTCAAAACCAGATTATTTCACCACAGGAATTACAGAAGTATCAGCGTCTAAAAGCAGGAACTACTCCAGTAGATACAATCAAATCTCTAGCAGTAGAAGACCCGCAACATCCACCGCTATACTTTTTGATGGCCCGTTTCTGGATGCAGGCATTCGGCAGTTCTAGTACAGCATCGCGTAGTTTGCCAGCTTTATTAAGTCTGCTATCTTTAGTGTCGATGTATGCTCTTGGACGAGAGCTTTTTACCTCCCGAATAGCGGCTTTGCTAGCGACAGTGCTTTTAGCTCTATCTCCGTTTGACATCTTATTTGCTCAGATTGCAAGGCAGTATAGTTTTCTGACAGTATGCGTAATTGCTAGTAGTTTTTTCTTGCTTAGGGCGTTACGCTTGCCAACTTGGTACAACTGGGGACTTTATGCACTGATGGTTACACTCGGCTTGTATAGTCAACCTTTTTTTGGGTTGACTCTGAGTGGTCATATAGTTTATGTGCTGTTAACAAATCTTTTGATTAAAAATTCCAAAGTGAGGGCAGAGGATTCCCAGAATTTGTCTAGAAATCAGGATAAATTTTCAATTTCTAATTTAATATTTTTCGGGCTAGCGATCGCCACCTCAGTGATTCTCTACAGTCCGTGGTTATTTGTGCTGAAAAGCAATTACCAGCGGGTTTTGGACACTACAAGCTGGGTTAAAGGCGGTGACATTCTTTACCGCGTAAAGCTATGGATTCTAAGTTTTACTGCCCTATTTTTAGATTTAGATTTTGGTTTTAACAATATCTGGACTTATATACCCAGGTTGCTAATTCTGCTGCTGATTGCTGCGGCTATCTACCAATGTCGTTACACCAGTCGGAAAACCTGGTTATTTATCCTAACTGTGATTTTTGTACCTTTTCTGATGTTAGCTGTGTCAGATTTTATTTTAGAAACGCAGCGGTCTGCGGTTAGCCGTTATTTGATTTCTTGTTTTCCTGGAGTGCAGCTAACGGTAGGTTATTTTCTGGCAACTAAAATACTGAATAGACAACGCCTCTGGCGGGGTGTCATGGTAGTGCTAGTTACATGTAGTGTCATATCCTCTACAGTTAGCGCTTTTTCTGATACTTGGTGGAGCAATATCCCTAGCCATTTTAATGCGGAAATGGCACGGCGAGTTAATGCTGTTTCTTCCCCGGTTTTACTTAGCGATGGTGGCTATGACGGGACTAATTTAGGAGACTTACTGTCTTTGAGCTATTTACTAGATGATGATGTGCTATTAGTACTGTTTGGTCAGCCTCCCAAACTAGAGATATCAAATGTAGAGCCTCTACTCTCAAGAAATTCTGAAACATTCTTGTTTCGTCCCTCGCCCCAACTCGTCCAGGCTATTGAGTCGAAATATGGTCAACTAGTGCAGGTAGTTCCAGCTGGGGGACTTTGGCAACTAAAAAGGCTATGAGTTCTAATACACTCAGTAAAGGTTACTGATCAAATGGAAGCTACGATTCGACACCTCAAGGACATGGCAGGAAAACAGAGTGTATTTTTCCTTAAGTGCTATGGTCTGCACCTATAGCTATAGTTTATTTTGCTAAACTGAGTGCAAATAAAATCAGGATTGACGGAGCTATGAGTGCTACGACAACTCAACCTCTAACCCTAGAAGAGTTTCTGAAGCTCCCAGAAACTAAACCAGCTAGTGAATATATTAATGGAGAAATTATTCCCAAGCCAATGCCAAAAGGGAGACACAGCCGTTTGCAAGGAAAATTGTGTGCGGTAGTAAATCAAGTTGTAGAATTGCCAAAGATTGCATACGCATTTCCAGAACTACGGTGTAGCTTTGGAGAACGCTCAATCGTACCAGATGTGGCTATATTCAACTGGGGACGCATACCATTTACTGTCGATGAGCAAGTACCGGATAACTTTGAACTGCCACCAGATTGGACAATTGAGATCTCGCCAGAACAAAAGCCGAACAAAGTGATTGGTAATATTCTCCAGTGTTTGAAGTACGGTAGCCGCCTGGGGTGGTTTCTTGACCCTGATGACCTGAGTATTTTGGTATTTTTGCCAGAACAACAACCAGAGTTACTTCAAGGTGAAGATTATTTACCAGTTTTAGAAGAAGTTGAACTGACACTAACTGTTAATCAAGTTTATGGATGGTTAAAGATGGGTGGTTAAAAATGCTGGCATTTGTCAGCTATCTCTCACTAGAAACTATTTAATCGAATATCCTAACAAATATCAGAAACCTGCCATCCTGAGTTACCGACACAGAAGCACTTTTTACGCGTGCGATCGCTTACTTTTTAACCTATTTGTAGTTAGACTTTAGAAACTGCGATCGCACTTATATCGACTTTTCGATCAAACAAAATTCGCGGTTTCAGCAATATTTTCAACAGTAACAAAAACGAACCAAACTCTCTTGGTGTGTTCTGGCATTTCCACTGTCCTGGACGACAAAATAACATTTCTATCAAGTGTCGATGTTGCTTCAAATTCACTGATTCAAACCGGACGCGCACTGTGGGAAATTCATCATTAAATCCTGTACGTACAATCTCACCAATCAAATGGAGATTCTCCTCAACAATTTCGATGTTTACTAACTGATTTGTAAATAAATTTCCGCAGGGTAACTGAGTCAGAGCAACTTCAGCACCTACTTCTGAAATCATTGTAGTCACACCCCATAAATTTTGCTTACCAATTTTTAACCGCACCACTCGCCGCAAATCAAACCATTCATAAATATCTCTTCTTGGAGCATCTAGCAAAATCAATAAAGCAATGCCAATCATGAATAGATTGTAAGTACTCCACAGCCAACCTAAGCCTACACCTTTAACTCCTTGGGCGACTTCCGGCGGTACTGAGGTAGCCGACATTCCTTGAACCATACTCAGACCTAAATTACGCCACAAGCTAACAGCAGTAGCGATAAATATAATAATTAAAGGTAAAGCTAAATTCCAGTTGAAAATATAGCGATCGCTTGCTATACCTTTAGGTGTAACTTTAAACCCTTTTGAAAAAGGATTTAGCATAACTTTGATTACAGTCACAGCTAAAGGACAACATAGTAATAGAGAGTAAACATCTGATAATAAAGCTGAACGCGATCGGTGATTTAACCAACTAAATACTGTAAAACTTACCAAATAACAAGGTAAGATAAAATACACTATTTCTGCTAAATTTGCTCGAAGCGGAATCACACCTAAAAACGAATAAGCTAACGGCATGAGAAGGAAATAAACGCGAGATATCGGGCTAAACCAACTTAATAATCCCTCTAAATGAGCTAATCTTTGAAAGATGTTTAATCCAGGAATAGTTAAAGGATTAGATTTAATAAAAAAGGCTTGCAGTGTACCCTGTCCCCACCTTAATCGTTGAACCGCATAAGCAGCAATATTTTCTGCTGCTAAACCAGCGCTTAATTTTTCATTTAAATAAATCAATTGGTAGCCTTGAGCAGTTATCCGAATTCCTGTGAAATAGTCTTCGCTTAATGACTCAGTTACAAAACCCCCAGTTTCTTCTAAAGCACTGCGACGAACAACGAAAGAAGTACCAGCACAAATTACGCTACCGGTGACATCACGTATTGGTTGAATCAGCCGATAAAATACTTCTTCATCTGAGGTAATAACATTTTCTAATCCGAGATTATGGGCTACGGGGTCAGCGTTGTAGAAGCTTTGAGGCGTTTGGACAAGAGCGATTTTCTCATTTTGAAAGAAGCCAACCGTACGGGTAAGAAAGTTTTTTGTGGGGACAAAATCGGCATCAAAAACTACAATTAACTCACCTTGAGTGTTGGCGATCGCATGATTCAAGTTCCCAGCTTTAGCATAACTATTATCGGGTCGTATTACATATTTACATCCTAATTCTTCAGCCAAACTTTTGACTTCTGGACGTTTAGTATCATCCAAAAGATAAATTTTTTTATTTGCATACTCCAGGGCTTGACAACCAATAATCGTGCGCCGCAAAATAAATACTGGTTCGTTGTAAGTCGGTATTAAAATATCTACAGATGGAACAAAGCTACCATGAATCACAGCTAATGATTTTTGGTCTGCCTCACGGTGTCGGTCTTTGACATTCAACATGAAAAATAGTTGGATAATATTACTCACGAGTAATGTCATTTCCATGAAGAATAACCCTAGACTAAACACCCCATTTAGTGGATCTTCAACATTTAGAGTAGAAAGCGATCGCCAAATAACATAACGCAAAGTGAGAACAATTAAAATTCCTACTACCAGTCGTCGCGACCAAACACGAGGCTGAGGCGAAATTTTCATCACTAAAAATACTGTTAATAAAAGTACCACAGTCGGTGCAAGTAAATATTCGACCTCCACCCTTGGCACTTCTAACCACATTGGTGGCTGCTGTTGTAAAGTATTAATTTGAGAAAAAATTTCCGTAATTCTGCCTTCACCAGTAAACCATGCTGTGACGAAGATACCAGATAAAAAAACGATACCCAATAAAATCAGCGTTGCTGTTCTAAATTGAATAATTCTCTTGGAAACAAGAGTTTGAGAGGATTTATAGCTAAGCTTTGATACTGTTATTTCGCGCTTCTGCACCTAAAACTCTCCTGAAAAACCAAGAATTTTGTCTGATTATTGTGACGTAATTTTTGAAAAAATGTTACAAAAAATTAACTATAATATTTTACATTATCAAATTGCAAGTTTTGTGCCTTTTAATACATAAGCTTGCCGTTTGCACCAGTCATAATCTTTTGTAGAATAATAGACTATTTACTTTTGATAAATTAGTCAAAATAAGAGTAATACACAAAAAAATTGAGCTAATAGCTGAATTAACTTACTAAAAATTTAAACAAATAAGAGTAGCTGCTCATATTTAAATGTCATATCTAAACCATTACATTTTTCATGGTGTTAGGAAGTGACTTTCCAATATTCTAAAAATCAATTATTCATTTCGCGGTTTATTCTTAACCAATTCTCAGGTTAAATTAATTTTGGTGATGGCATGAGGCTTTAAATTATCCTTAAAGATGAATTTAAGGATACCAAAGCTATGAGATTTCAGCATTTAGCCATTATTGGGATCGTTGCCGTTATAAATATCAGCTGTACAAGCAAAGAAACTTCAAATCTGCCCAGTATTCAAGCGCAATCTACAACAACCTTAGCTAGTACAGTGGTAGAGACTGGAACCTTTAAAGCCGGGGAACACCCAACTACAGGAAAAGTTAGCATTGTCACCGAACGAGGAAAACGCTATCTTGAGTTTGATCAAAGTTTCAAAACTAATAAAGGCCCAGACTTATTTGTAATTCTGCATCGTTCTGATGCACCGCCAGTATATGGTATTAAAGAGAAAGATTATGCAAGCATTAGCCGCTTACAAAAGACAAGTGGTTCTCAACGCTATGCTTTGCCTGAAAATGTCAAGCTGACAGATTTTCGCTCAGTAGCGGTATGGTGTCGTCAATTTAATGCTAATTTTGGTTATGCTTCATTGCCTAAATAGTTTGATTAACGGGTAATAGCTAATTAACAAGTAAGAAATTTCTCAATTTGGGTTGTATGCAATTAACAGATTTTTTGGGACTTATACATCCGGCGATCGCAGTTATTTTTGTGTTTCCACTCATTGGTATGGTGGTTAATTTCGCATGGCAAACACGCCAACGCCGCTTGCAAAACTTAGCTGGAAATAAAAGTAAAATTCCTCCAATAGTTGGTTCAGAACATAGAGATTTGGGAAAATGGCTAACAAGTGCAGTTGTAGGATTAACTTTACTAGGTTTAGCTTATCCAATTGGCAAAAATATTCTGAATAATCAACTGTGGAATAAAGTACCTTTTCAAGTTATTTTCATCTTATTGATGTTTGCTGCAATTATTACTTGTTTGGTATTACTGTATCGAGCAAAGCAAAAAGTATGGCGAGCAGTTTTTGCAACTTTAACAGGTGCAGGCTTAGTAGTTTTAGGCTGTCAGGATGGAGTATTTCGTCGCACAAATGAGTGGTATTGGTCACATTATTATATTGGACTTAGCGCAGCACTGCTGATGATTTTTTCATTAGCAATTGTTCAAGATATTTATCAGGATAAATCTCAGCGCTGGCGCACTATCCATACAATTTTAAATTGCATTGCCTTATTATTATTTATCGGGCAAGGTATGACAGGTACACGAGATTTACTAGAAATTCCCCTAGGTTGGCAAGAATCTCATATTTATCAGTGTGATTACGTTAATAAAACTTGTCCGACACCAAACCCCCAAGCACCAAAGTAAATCTAATCAAACTTACTTCAGATAAATCAGCAGATTTAATCCCGGAATTGTGCGGGAAAGAGTCCACAAAACTAAAGTAATGTAAATCACACCCAAACTCCACTGATACCAAGCAAGTGCAGAGATCATACCAGGTAGATGTTCGTCTCGTAGGCGAATGTCGTTAAATCCTAATCTCAATAAGTTGTTGAGGCTAAAGTCATAGTAGTTGAGCCAATTCCAACGGCGATTCCATAATAAAGACATATATCGTTCGCGGAAAGTCTCATTTCTAGGAATAACTGGTAAGCGTCCAATTAACAATCGTAACTGCCGAAATGTCCCATCTTCTGTAAAGTAGGAAATGTTCATTAAATCGTGATAACGACCTTGTTGATAAAGTTTGAATAATAAAGCTATTGGTATAGGAATGACGATAATTAAAAAACAACTTAATGTGAGCCAAGGTTGTTCAGCATTACGAAAGATAGCTAATAAACTAAAGAGTGCTAACAAGCTAAAACTAATCAACATTGAAGTGGTTTCGTAGTATGTGGGAATAATTGGTATAGGATACAAACGGCGGTAGCGATCCACTAGCCAAAATAGCAAGCCAAAATAGGCGATCGCTAATCCCCCCACACCAAAAACTAACCAAAAATCTGTACCATAGCCGCTCAATAGCAACAATACACTTAATGCCAACCAACTCCAAGCTTGTAGTAACCACGCACCTGGGGAAAGGGGTTCACCAACAACTAAGCGATCGCTCAGTTGCATGTATTTTTCTAAATCAATATCTGCTAAAGTCAGTAACTCGCTGCGGTTGCGAAACGATTTTATCCGACGGCGGTAGGCGATCGCTTCTGCTTGAGTTTTAGAAAAACCCAAATTAATCAAACTTGCAAGAGTTGCACTATTAATATTTGTAGCCGTCAAACTGCGGCTTAACTCTGTTAGTCGCAGCTGTTGTTTTGTGTACTCCAGTTGATTTGCATCAGTAACTTGCTGCTGCTGACGGAAATTTTGCCCCAAATTACGCAAAACGTTTTGATTACCTTGCAAAGTAGGTATAGAAAACATTTTACCAATCTGACCGGGATTACCTAAAATTTTCGCTTGGTTAGAGTTAAAAGTTAAACCAGGTACACTTAAAAAAGCTGCCTTAGCAAACCTCGCATCGCTAAAATCTGCTTGGTTGAGAATGCTAGCACCACGCAGATTTACAGGTTGATTAAACTCCGCTTCCCGAAAGCTTACAGCTTGCTCAAAAGTTGCTTCTGTTAGTAGTAACTGATTGAAACTAGCTTTAGTAAACTGCGCTTGATTAGAAAAACGCACATCAGAAAAATCTACACTATCTTGCCACTGCACATTACTAAATTTAGCCAATTCCTTAAAACTTGCTTGATTAAAGTTAGCAGTATTTACAAATATACTGCCTTGAAAATCAGCGGTTTCCTGAAATTGTGTTTGTTTAAAATTAGCTTTATCAAAAAAAACACTACTTTGAAAATTGCTTGCTTGCCGAAAGTTAGCACTGATAAAGCTAACAGGACGGCTGAATCTAGTTTCAGTCCAGTTAGCGGGTTGAAGAAAGCTAGCATTTTGAGCATCCACAGACTGAAGAAAGAATGTATTGAGAAACTTCACTTCTCCATTGAAGCGAGTTTGCACCAACGTTAGAGCACCACGAAAGACAGTGATTTCACTGGCTGGAGTTAACTGAGTTCCCAAAAGCGATCGACAATCTTTAGAATTGGGTAAAGCGATTGTAAATGACTGCAAACATACAAAGCGCAAGCGTTCCAGTTCTTCTTGTTCAGTTGCAGTGAAAATAGGGGCAATCGCTTGAGCGTAGAGGGGTGTTCTTAAACCCAAATCGCTACCCACAAAATCCCCTTGAATCAAAGAATAGCTGAGGTCTAAACCCAAAGGTTTTGCACCCAATTCTTTTCGCAGCGTTTGGTAAAAAGCATCACGAAAGCTGCCATTTTCTGGACGCAAATCGATCACCATTTGCCGCAAATCCACCGTCAAACTGCCTTCACGAAGCATCGGTGTACGCAGCCGCTCTTGCAATAATTCCAGAGTTAAGGGTGTGCGTTCTAGTTGTACCTGTGCTGCCCAAGCTGGTAGAGGTAGAAAGAGGAGAATTAATAAAACGCAGAGGCACGCAAAGGAAAGCGCAGAGTAACGCAAAGAAAACTCTCTGTGTACCTTTGCGTTTAAACTCCGCGTTCCTCTGCGTTTAAAAAATAACTTATGCAAATTGCTCGATCATTCATCACTAATCAGCAAAACAATTTTACCTGTGATAGAGCCAGTTTCAAGTAATTGGTGCGCTTTCGCCGCTTCTTTTAAAGGAAACTTGTGACTAACGTGGATTTTTAACTTGCCCTGATCAATCCAGTTAGCAGACTGTTCGAGAATTTCTGCGTGGTGCTGAAGGCTCTCTTCTAATCCCAGCAACGCTGGTGTCAGCATTAATTCTAAACCAATGCGGAGATTACGCATTCGGGCATTTTTCCAAACAGTATTGGCATTTGGTTCGAGAATCGTCACGATATCGCCATACACTCGTACCGCTGGAAAAGTTTTGTGAAAGATTTCGCCGCCTACAGTGTCAAAAGCCAAATCTACGCCTTCGCCGTTAGTCCAATCTAAAGCTGCTTGCACAAAGTCCGTTTGTTTATAAAAAATTACATGATCAGCACCGAGTTGTTTGACGAAATTAGCCTTTTCTTGAGAACTTACGGTAGTAGATACACTAGCACCTTTGAGTTTTGCCAATTGAATTGCTACATGACCGACACCACCAGCACCCGCATGAATCAAAACTCGTTCCCCAGGTTCCAATCGTCCCCGTTCATACAAAGCTTCCCAAGCAGTGATTAAAACCAAAGGCGCTGCTGCGGCTTCTGCAAAGGAGATGGAAGCAGGTTTACGCGCTACAAACCGCTCATCGACAACGGTATATTCGGCATAATTACCTTGGTGTGCGCCTAAGCCACCTTGGCAAAAATATACTTCGTCTCCTGGGCGAAAACGCTGGACACCAGTTCCTACTGCTTCAACAACACCCGCACCATCACATCCTAAAATTGCAGGCATTTGATCAGGGTAGAAAGTGCCTCGGCTACGAAGTTTAGTATCAATGGGGTTAATTCCAGCCGCCACCAAGCGTATTAAAAGTTCAGTATTCCCTACAGTAACAGCAGGTGGCACTTCCTGTACTTCCAAAACTTCAGGACTGCCAGCTGCCGTCATTAAGACTGCTTTCACGACTCTTTCCTCCTGGTAGATGCACGCTCATTTGCAACTTTAACGTAACAGGGTGGACATAGAGCATCGACTTGTGTGTACACGGTATTTACTTTTGAGGCCAGCGCCAATTGTAGCGATTCCATTCGTAGATGCCTTGAATTTCGTACTCAGCACCGTTGTAGAGGCGGACGATGCAATTAGTAGAGGAATCACTACCATTGCTAATTTCCTGAACTTGAATCACCATACAGGGAAACCATTCACGCTTACAGGGCCCATCCTCTTGTACCCATTCCCATAACGCATTTGAAACTTCAATGCGATCGCCTAGTCTTAATTTCAATGCATCCTCAAAATAAGAATACTTATCAAAATGATATGACTCAACACGATTCAACCACTGCAAACCATAGCGTTGGCGGATAAATTGTACTGTTCCAGAGTCCTTTTCTAGTAACCAGTCATTAAGTAATTGCACTTTCCAGGTGCGGTTGCGTAGTTCTTCGTCCTTAACAAACTGTAAAAATGCTTCTAACTCCTCTGGGTTAAGTTCGTCTAAGGGATTAGCAATATCTAACGCCCCAGAGTTAGAATTTCCCTGAATTTGCTCGACTACTTGCAGTAATATCTGTTTCTGCGTATCAGTGAGAGGACAGCCTACTGCATCGCAACTATTAAAGGCTGCTTGCAAGACTGTTTCAACCTCATCTGGAGTCATAAGTTAATAACAAGTGAGGGTTTGTTTCCCTAATTATTACAAAGGTTAAATTAAAGTCTCCAATCTTCTGGTAGTGAAATTCAGGTAAGCTGGGGTTAAAAACACTCCTGTTCGCGATGCGCTGGTGATACAGACCATCGGATAGCGCCGATTTGCCGTTTCCGCGTCCGCACCAGAGCGTCAAAAGCTTACCCTTAGACTTCTCACGCTCGTGCTGAGTTGGTTTAGTTACTTTTAATTGCCACCATTTTGAGATATGGAAAAGAAAAACAGCATAGTATTCTTATTGAATTCCCTAGCTTTGCCTAGATCGAACTACTCACAACTCAGGAAACAGTACTCAGGACTAATAAAGGTCGTCTTTATTTCCTGCTTCATCACCTTTTTATCGTGGGTGATTACTCTCCCAGCCGAAGCGCTGACACAGATTAAACTATCTGATGTTTCTTATAAAGAATGCCCACCAGAACTGGCACAAGGAGCAGTTATTAGTAGTGGTTCTGCATCTGCTAATTGCTTTATTGTCATTGGCAAAGCGGAAAATGGTACTAATAAAACAGTCTACGACGCAGACATTTTTGGACGCATCTATGATGCCAATAATGACTCGGTGATGCAAAACCGCACTCGTCTAGGTTCTATTGCCGAAGTGCCACCAGGTACTAGTGATTTTGAATTGAGAATTTCTGTACCTGCGAATCAACCGTTACCTTTAAAGCTGAAGCAGTTTAAGGCAGCTGGGTTTAGTGGACAAGTGCGGCGTTAATAGACAATATAAATGAGTCTGGACTTAACTAGCCCAGACTTAAGAATGTTTTACTTGAATTGCAGCAAACTGCAAATTCTGTGTTATTTACACAGCTTGCAAACCGCCACCTACTATTTGAAGCAGTATAATAGCTAACATCGGTGAAAAATCCATACCACCTAATGGAGGAATAATTGAGCGGAACAGATTTAGATAGGGATCGGTTATCTGGCTCAAAGTGGTAAATGGTTGGTTGTACCAGTTGATAGTGGGGAACCAGGTCAATAAAACCCGAATAATTAGCAAAACAGTATAAATCTGGATGAAAGTAGCCAGAGTGTTGACCAGTAATTGCAATTCCATAGATAGCTTGGTTTCCTGCTAAGTGTAAAAAGCGGTCTTGTTATTGATTTTAATTTAGCCCATGTCATAGTGTATGCAGATTACGCATTTACCACACTTGACACTTTCACCATGCCTAAACAAACTTTAAGAGTCTTTAGTGACGGAGCGATCGCTAATTACCTGTGGTGAGCCACCATTGACATTCCCCAGTTGCTTTCGCACTTCATCAATTGTGGAATTAAGCTGAGCAATTTTATCTTCTAGCGAGCGCCGCGCCGTTTCCATTGCCATACCCTCACTTTCTGCGGCTTTCATCTGACGCCGTTTCGCTGATATTTTCTTAGCTTCGACTTGGCTATCTGTAAGTTCTGTATCCTCCTCACCTGTCAATTCCAGATCGCGTCGAGAAGCAATCAGTGCCCCAATGACGCCACCAAATACACCACCAACAAATGCCCCTGCGACAAAACCACTGGTAAAACCATCTCGCTGACTCATATCTTTACCGCCTTCAACAAACTTTGCAACTGTTACATATAGTTAAGCTATTTTTCTGCCTTAGCTGCATACTAGCTTAAGTCCCAAAGATGCGATCGCCTGCATCTCCCAATCCCGGTACAATATATCCTTTGCTGTTAAGTTTTTCGTCGATAGCAGCCGTATAAATAATTAAACCTGGATAAGCAGCACTGAGTTTTTGCAAAGCTGGCGGAGCCGCCACCACGCAAACAATCCGCGTCAAGGCTGGGTCAATACCTCGTTGTGTCAATTCTGTCATTGCAGTCATTATCGACCCTCCCGTCGCTAACATCGGATCGGTAATTAACACCCTTGTTTGAGGATCAAATTTTTCTGGCAATTTATTCAGGTAACACGAGGGTTCCAGCGTCTCTTCGTCTCGCACCAAGCCAAGATGGTAAATTGATGCTAAAGGCAATAAAGTCTGCGCCCCCTCTAATAATCCTAGCCCAGCCCGCAGAATCGGCACTACTGCTACAGGCATCTGTGGATCAATCAAAGTTGCCGGACAGGAATCCAAGGGACTCTGCACCATTGTCTCTTGGGTAGGTAGCCAGTCTCGCGCAGCTTCATAAGTCAGCCATCTTCCCAACTCAGTCATCGCACTGCGGAATAATACTGGAGGTGTGGCAGCATCACGGGCGACTGCCAGCCAATGCTTGATCAGCGGATGGGGTGGAACATAAACACGCAGTTGTAGCGTCATAGCCAGAACTAGGCGACTTTTTATTGTACAAGAACTGAAACATCATAATACTCTTTCCTGCCTCCGACTGACAGCTAAAATCAACACCCTAAAAATTATTGATAAATACTTGCATTAGCAGTTGACATCTATTCTCAATCAAGGCTATATTGTTATACAGTGTTCTCCTCTCTTTAAGGATCGGCAGACGGGATTGGCCAGCGGTAGCAGGCTTGTCCCTCTTTTTTTGTCAAGAGTCAAGAGTAGAGATGCGATTAACCGCGTCTGTACAAGGGTCAAGGGTCAAAATAGGTTACTCTTGACTGTGGACTCTTGACTTGAACTCTGCAAAGTGACATGCAAGATATTGACGTAATTGTAATTGGGTCTGGCATTGGCGGATTAGTGACAGCAACCCAGCTAGCAGCCAAGGGTGCTAAAGTGCTGGTACTTGAACGTTATCTGATCCCCGGTGGCAGCGCTGGTTATTTTGAACGCCAAGGTTATCGATTCGATGTTGGGGCATCGATGATTTTTGGGCTAGGACACAACGGCACCACCAACTTACTCACCCGCGCCTTGGACGCTGTGAATGTTAGCCAGCAAACAATCGTCGATCCTGTGCAGATTCACTATCATCTACCCCAAGGTCTAGACTTGAAAGTTGACCGGGTTTATGAAAAGTTTTTGCAAAATCTTGCTGCTTATTTTCGTCATGAAGAACAAGGGATTCGTCGCTTTTATGACGAATGCTGGAAGGTTTTTAATTGCCTCAACAGCATGGATTTGCTGTCGCTGGAAGAACCTCGGTATTTAATGCGGGTATTTTTCCAGCATCCTTTGGCGTGTCTCGGTTTAGCCAAGTATCTACCCCAAAACGTTGGCGATGTGGCACGGCGCTACATCAAAGACCCCCAATTATTGAAATTTATCGATATGGAATGTTATTGCTGGTCGGTAGTTCCAGCTAACATGACACCAATGATTAATGCTGGAATGGTCTTCTCTGACAGGCATTACGGCGGAGTTAACTACCCTAAAGGCGGGGTGGGACAAATTGCCCAAAAACTAGTAGAGGGTTTAGAAAAGGCTGGAGGTAAGATTCAGTACCAAGCCAGAGTCACCAAAATTCTGACAGAACAAGAAAAAGCCGTAGGTGTGCAACTGGCTAATGGTAAAGTATACCGGGGTAAACGCATAGTTTCTAATGCTACACGGTGGGATACTTTTGAACAATTACTATCAGCAAAGGAAATACCACATAATGAGAAAAAGTGGCAACAAAATTATCAAAAGTCACCGAGCTTTTTGAGTTTGCATCTGGGGGTGAAGGCGGAAGTTTTGCCTAGGGAAACGGAGTGCCATCATATTTTGCTGGAAGATTGGGAAAAGATGGCGGCAGTGGAAGGTACAATTTTTGTTTCGATTCCCACATTGCTTGACTCAGATTTAGCACCAGCCGGATATCACATAATTCATGCCTTTACGCCTCACTGGATTGATGATTGGCAAGGACTTTCTCAGGATAAGTACGAGGCGAAGAAAGAAGAAGCAGCTTGGCGAATTATTGACAGACTAGAAAAGATTTTTCCCGGTTTAGATAGCGGATTAGATTATCTAGAGGTGGGAACACCTCGCACCCATCGCCGCTTTTTGGGTCGTGAGGATGGCACTTATGGCCCAATCCCCCGGCGCAAGTTGCGGGGGTTGTTGGGGATGCCGTTTAATCGCACCACTGTTCCAGGACTTTATTGTGTGGGGGATAGTACCTTCCCAGGTCAGGGATTGAATGCGGTAGCTTTTTCTGGGTTTGCCTGTGCTCATCGCATTGCCGTGGATTTGGGATTGTGATATTTACTCAAATTAGTTGAATATTTATAATAGTTCTCACAATAACTTGCAAGCGATCGCTTTTTCGTCTCAGTCCATGATTCTGAAAAATTTTAGGATTGTGCTTTAATGGTGAGCGCCTTTTGTTTTTTTATGAATCCTCCTCACACAGCAAGTTATCACTGATGCGACTTACACCCAAAGCAAATATTGTGAAAGTAAGCTGGCTTCTACCCAGCTTTTTAAGTGTGTTCCTACTTGGGTCTAATGTCCAAGCTGCTGCGAAGTTTCAAGAAATTAGCTCGGTTCAACCTAGTACTGCCTCAACAGTTGATGATAAAAGTTTATTTGCTGATGTAGTTCCCTTACATGCACCAATGAAAGTGCTGGAGCCTCAGATTAAAGGCTTAATGACTCGCTACAGTTTTCTGAAAACAGGCATGTTTTTCCTGGATTTGGATACTGGGAATTATCTCGATGTTGGAGGCGATCGCGTTTTCCCTGCTGCTAGTACAATCAAGCTACCAATTCTCATTGCCTTTTTTCAAGATTTAGACGCTGGTAAAGTCACCCTGAATGAAAAACTAACTATGCGGCGTGACTTAGTAACCAATGGCTCTGGAACTATGCAGTATGAGCGAGTCGGCAAGAAGTACACGGCTTTGGAAACCGTTACCAAGATGGTTACTATTAGTGATAATACCGCCACCAACATGATTATTGATCGTTTGGGTGGAGCGGCACGACTCAACCAGCGTTTCCGTAGTTGGGGGCTGAAAAATACAGTAATTCGGCGTCTTTTAGCTGATTTGCGGGGAACCAACACTACAAGTTCTCAAGACATGGCGCGGACGCTGGCTTTGTTAGTCAATAACAAGCTAGTTTCTGCACACAGCCAAGAACAGGTCTTAGATATTCTGCATCGCACCGTCACTAATACACTGCTTCCCGCAGGTTTGGGTAAAGGTGCAGTCATCGCCAACAAAACCGGAGATATCGGCTTTCTCATTGGCGACGCTGGATTTATTACTATGCCCAATGGCAAGCGCTACTTAGCGGCTATCTTTGTCAGACGTCCATATAAGGACACTAGGGGAAGAGACTTTATTCGTCAAGTTTCCCAGCTAGTCTACAACTACCTGAATCAGCCCAATCCAGTCGCTACAGTTGATTCCCCCAACAGTGCTACGAGGTAAAATGCTTTAAGACAATATTTGAAAAGTTATGTTCGCCTCAAGTTTGGATTTGGAGGAAGCCAGCGCACCTTACTGGATCTTGCTTGCTACATACTTTTCGCAGTGTCTTAGTGAATCAGCGCTGTAGGCGGGTTTCCCGCCGTAGGCGACTGATGAACCCGGAGGGTGGTTAAAAAAACTGACTTTTCAACCACTAAGGCACTAAGGCACTAAGGTGAAAAGGCTAATGATTAAACTTAGCTCCTCGTCGTTGTAAATCTTGACGTTGCATTTTTGTTAATCCGATTCCTGCTCCAAATTCGCACTCATCTACTAGCGTATCTAACCAAATAGTCTCGTTCAGAGTTGCACACCTTAAATCTGCATTTCTTAAGTTAGCTCTTGTAAAATTGACAAATAAAAGGTCTGCATTAACTAAACTGCTGCCTTGCAAATTAACTTCTGATAGATTTCCCTTGATGAAATTTACCCCATCTAAAATTAAACCAGATAAATCTGCTCCGATCAAATTAGGAAATTTTAGTTTATTTGGATATTGTAAAAACCGGATTGTACAAATTATATTTGCTTCATTTAGGCGTATTTTAGTTAAGAAATCATAACGAGCTATACCTAATTGCTTGAGCATTTGTAGACGTTGGAAGGGGCTTTGTTTTAAAAACTCGATGGCAGTATAGCGTAAGTCTTGAGTAGAGGAATTTAGCATAATTATTAGATGGTAATACTTTTGACGTGAGAAATTTTAAGCATAAGCTAATGGTAAATAACTTTGCTCCTTGCTGAATATTAATATTTGATGATTACGAAAGTAACATTGCACTATTTGCAAAAGTTGATAACAAGATAAGAGTTCTGAAATGCAATAACAATTAGATGTTTGTGTACTTAAGTATAATTTATACATTTTCTTGAAATCTAACTAGTTTTTGTAACACAACCAAGATTGTTTACAACACAACCATTGAAAGAGTGAATTCATCTAACAACTTACGATGAGAAAACCTCTGTCTAAGGAAAGATTTGGCTGATAAGCCAGATGAAGTAAAAATAGTAAGCTAAATCTCGTACAGATTGTATTCTATGAAACTAAATTATTTTACGAAACGGCTTTCGACTGTAGGACGCTGGATAGCCACAACACTATTTTGTGTATCAGCGATCGCTTTCGTTTGGCAAGGTGCGTTTTTCTCAAACACCTCAGCAATGGCTGAGCCTGCTGCAACCTTGATCGCATCAGCAGACGCAGGCGATCAGGTTAAAGGAAAAGCCAGTGAAGATGCTGGACGAGCCAAGAACTTTATCCGAGATACAGCAGATAAAGTTGAGAGCACTGCAAAGAAAAATGCCGCTAAAGTTGATCAAGCAACAGACAGTGGTAGTTTTGTTGAGCGCAAAGCCAAGCGAGATGCAGCTCGAATTGAGAAAAGAGCAGAAGAAGATGCAGCTCGCACACAGAAAGCAGTAGACAACACAAAGAATGCTGTTGAACGCACTGTTGATAGCATCAAGGATGCTTTCAGCAACTAGACAGAGCTAGCTTTGACTTGTGGCTGGTGACTCTTAAGAGAGGGTAAAGGTTAAAGGGTAAAGCGCAAAGTCTAAGCGGAGCGCAAAGTCTGAGCGGAGGAAACCTCCGCTCAAAACTTTGTAAGAGAGGGTAAAGAGATGGTTTTTCCCTTTTCCCATTAACCCTTTCCCATGCCCCATGCACAATATTGCTTGTGGGATAAAAATTCCCCAACTTTCAATAAATTAAAAACTCCACAGGTACATTTTGCTCGGTATGATATTTAATCTGCAAGCATTTACCGAGTAAAAACTAGCTATGACTCAGAACTACCGCATTACTCTACTCCCTGGCGATGGAATTGGCCCTGAAATTATGGCAGTAGCAGTAGATGTGCTGAAAGTTGTAGGGAAGCAGTTTGATATTCAGTTTGAATTCCAAGAAGCCCTAATCGGCGGTGCAGCGATAGACGCTACAGGCGAACCTCTGCCAGCTGTTACCCTAGATACCTGCCGCAATAGTAATGCTGTATTACTCGCCGCTATTGGTGGTTATAAGTGGGATTCTCTACCATCTCACTTACGCCCAGAAGCAGGTTTATTGGGACTACGCGCAGGATTGGGACTATTTGCCAATTTGCGCCCAGCAAAAATTTTGCCTCAGCTAATTGACGCCTCAACTTTGAAACGCGAAGTTGTGGAAGGTGTGGATATTATGGTAGTGCGCGAACTCACTGGTGGAATTTACTTTGGGAAACCCAAGGGAATTTTTGCTACGGAAACTGGTGAGAAGCGTGGTGTGAACACAATGGTTTACACAGAATCAGAAATTGAACGCATTGGACGGGTGGCGTTTGAAGCAGCGCGAAAACGTGGTGGGAAACTCTGTTCGGTGGATAAGGCGAATGTATTAGAAGTATCTCAGTTGTGGCGCGATCGCATCACCCAACTTTCTCAAGAATATCCAGATATCGAACTTTCTCATTTATACGTCGATAATGCTGCTATGCAACTAGTACGCGCTCCCAAGCAGTTCGATACCATCGTTACAGGAAATTTGTTTGGCGATATTCTCTCTGATGCTGCTGCCATGCTCACAGGTAGTATCGGGATGTTACCCTCTGCTAGTTTGGGCGCTTCTGGGCCTGGCGTGTTTGAACCTGTCCACGGTTCCGCCCCAGATATTGCAGGACAGGATAAAGCAAATCCTCTAGCACAGGTTTTGAGTGCAGCAATGATGTTACGCTACGGTTTAGACCAGCCAGAAGCGGCAGACCACATTGAACAAGCCGTATTCCAAGTTTTAGAACAAGGCGATCGCACAGGCGATATAATCTCTCCAGGAAAAAATCTTTTAGGTTGCCGCGATATGGGCCATGCACTAATTCAAGCTCTTGGAGAAAAATAATTTTGCAGTTTAAACCGGGCGATTTGGCAACCTTGGCTAAAAGTTTCGGGTAGACTAAAGGGAAATCTAGCAATTATATAGCAGTCGATAGTGTACGCATTACGACAAGGACAAACAAATTTTACTGCCCCTAAGAATCAGCCTCCTTTGATTGATCCCGCTGTAATCAGAGCCGCTGGGCAAATTTACTATACCCACTGCGAGGTTCATCCCGAAATAGCTGGGCAGCCTTCAGGTGTAGCAATTAATCGTGTAACTCATCGAGGTAAGGTAATTTTCACTAACCAACCAGTTCTCTTACCTCAAGAATGCTTTGTGCCATTGAATCAAATTGAGTCACACATGTATTAGTCATCAGTCAACAGTTAACAGTTAACAGTCATCAGTCATCAGTCATCAGTCAAAATTTATTAGCTCTCGACAAAGGGCAAAAAATCAAGGACAAATGACAAGTGACAAATGACAAAGGACAAATGACTACATGAACATTTTGATGGTCGTCTCGGCGAGTGTCATTGTTTTTACATTAGGTGCATCTATTGGCAGCTTTATCAATGTTGTTGTTTATCGGCTACCTGCTGGGTTGTCGATTCTTTGGCCTCCTTCTCGCTGTCCCCATTGTTTAAACCAGCTAAAAGCCTATGATAATGTTCCAGTGCTGGGATGGGTATGGTTAAAAGGGCGATGTCGATACTGCAAAAGCAAGATTTCTGTCCGTTATCCAGTGGTAGAGGCGATAACTGGCATAGTGTTTTTACTTATATTTGTAATATTTAAGGTTTCAATTTTAACTATAAGCTATTGGGCTTTTTGCAGTTGGTTATTGGCACTATCGCTCATAGACTTAGATACGATGACCTTACCCAATGCACTTACTCAGTCTGGTTTGGTAGTAGGGATTATATTTCAAATAATTGTTGGTTTTTTACCAGAGGCTAGCTCGGAGCCATTGGTAAATCACTTGATGAAGGCAATAGTTGGTGCGGTATTGGGCTTATGGCTGTTTGATGCGATCGCAATAATTGGTTCAATTGCCTTTGGTAAAGCGGCGATGGGTGCAGGTGACGCCAAATTAGCAGCAATGATGGGAGCTTGGTTAGGATGGAAGTATTTGCTGCTGGCTAGTTTTATTGCCTGTGCGCTGGGAGCGTTAGCAGGTAGTGGTGCAATGATGCGATCGCGACAGTTGGGACAAAAAATGCCTTTTGGGCCTTTTCTGGCTTTAGGATCTGTAATTACTCTATTTGGCGGCGAAGCTATTTTGTCTAGCTATCTGAGATTATTTTTTCCAGCATCGTGAGTATTGGGGGAATTTATTAAAAATAGGACTTACGCAAAAAATCTCTCAAACTCTTATTTCTCCGTGACCTCTGTCTTGAAAAGTTTTGCGCTCCTGTTACCCGGACGCGCAAACTTTTCGCTGCGCCTTTGTGGTTCGATTTTCCGTAACCCATGCGTAAGTCCTGAAAAAGTTGAAATGGGTTGAAATTCGGTGAAAAACCGAATCCTCATTCCTCAGCACTTATTATCCGCTCATGATTGTAACTTGCATTACCCCATCTGCCCTTTATATTTTGGTAATATCAGGCTGTGACTTGTATTACCCTCTTAACGACGATTACCCGTTGGCAAGCACAGCTAATGCAACAGATGCTCATTGCTCATGATCCAACAACACGAATGATTAATTTGGGTGCAAAGGGTACAGCATCCTATTTGGAGGTTGGTATTCTCATGGTGTCAGTACGTTCACAGAATAAGTCCTCTAAAAGACGAGCAAGAGACTTGTATTGGCATGAGTATTTTCGTTAAGCTGGCAACCAAAGATGCAAAATAAGGTCTGAATTGCTTACAAACGTAATTTGACGATGTAGTCAAGACAAGTGAGTGAGACGCACTCAAAAAGCGCGTCTTTACAAGAGTCAAGAGTCCAATTTAATTGGACTTTAGGCTTTTTACCTTAGACTCCTCATAGCGGCTTGACCTATTTTCTACCACATATCCCTTGAATAAAATAAAAATGGCGAACAACGAAGAATCACGCGGTTTAAAGTCTCTATTTGATTGGTTTGCAAATCGACGTAAATCAGGATCTACCAGCCTTGAACGTCAAGAACGTGAAATTGCTGATGGGCTATGGCATAAATGTTCTAAATGCGGTGTATTAACATATACAAAAGACCTGAGAGCAAATCAGATGGTTTGCGTTGAATGTGGTCATCATAATCGAGTGGACAGCGATGAACGCATCCGCCAATTGATTGACCACAATACCTGGAGAGCGATGGATGAGCATTTACGTCCAAGCGATCCGCTGCAATTTCGCGATCGCAAACCATACAGCGATCGCCTACGGGAAACCCAAGATAAAATTGGCTTGTTAGACGCTGTTAAAACAGGTTTGGGTCAAATCAATGGTTTGCCCATTGCTCTTGGAGTGATGGACTTCCGCTTTATGGGTGGTAGCATGGGTTCAGTTGTAGGGGAAAAACTCACCCGCTTAATTGAGCAAGCCACTCAACGACGTTATCCTGTTGTAATTATTTGCACCTCCGGTGGTGCCAGAATGCAAGAAGGAATGCTTTCTTTAATGCAGATGGCGAAAATCTCCGCAGCCTTACAACGCCATCAAGATGCTCGACTATTATACATACCTGTTTTGACAAACCCCACCACAGGGGGCGTTACCGCTAGTTTTGCAATGTTGGGCGATCTCATCATCGCAGAACCCAAAGCAACTATTGGTTTTGCCGGTCGGCGAGTGATTGAGCAAACCTTGCGGGAAAAACTACCCGATGATTTTCAGACAGCAGAAGATTTACTTAAGCACGGTTTTGTCGATGATATCGTACCCCGTACCCAGTTAAAGAATACGTTAGCGCAGCTGATTTCCTTGCACCAGCCTGCACCAACCGCACCGCATATGGTGTTGTGGGAAACAATGTCTTTGAGTTCTAGCGCCGCAGAATAGGGCAGGGGTAGGGGCAGTAGGGGCAGCAAGGAAGTATTTACACAAGTTCTTTCACTCTTCCCCTCTTTCCCTTTTTCCCTCTTTCCCTCATCTTGTCGGTTCTTGGACAAACATAAGGGGGATAAGCGCTGCTAGTCGAAATAGACTAGAGAGGATGAACAACCCTAGTAAGCCTCCAAATTCTGCAAATTGCACGATAAAGCTACCTATGGTTGCGCCCAAAGCACCACTTACTCCAGCAACGGCGGCTGCGATCGCAAAATAGATAGACTGATTTTTAATTGATGCAATCCCTAGCTGCATATTGTTATTGCACAAATCAATTGCTGCCCCAGTACCGCCACAGAAGATGTGTAATAGTGGCAACCATACCCAGATATCAAGGCGATTAGCACCAATCCCCAGCCACAGCAATGGTGTAACTGCAACCAAAATACCAACAAAGATGAGGATGGGTCGATTACCTACTTTATCCGCTAATTTGCCCCATAGGATGAGCATTAGCAGATTCGCCCCTGCCTGAAGGCTACTATAAATAGTCACCCAACTCACATCAATATCCAGCGTGTCCAGCATGTAAAGATTAAAAAAAGGAGCGCTGAGATTAATAGCAAGCATCCACAAGCCGAAATAAAGCAGGAATATCAAAAAGTTAGTATTTTGCCTGATGCTGCTAATTAACTGGTTTTGGGAAGTAGGCGACTGTGGCAAACAGATTGATTCAGATATCTCACAAGATTCATTCTTTGCAACGTCTGACTGAATCTCACTTTGAGATAACTTAGCAACATAAGTGTTTTGCGATCGCGGATTTATATCAACCTGGAAATACTGACAGCCTATCCCTACAATCCCGAACACGATACCTACCAGTAAAACTACTCCATAACCCTGTAGGGTTCCTCCGTACCAGTGTGATACAGCTAGACCAGCCAAAGGTAAGCAGACTAAATTAGTTAAACTGGCGGCACTGTTACGTAAGCCGAAATACCGACCTCGCAATCGCCGAGGGACTATCATTGCCACCCAACTTAGCCAAGCTGCGCTTCCTAGTGCCCCCAAAAGATGAGTGACTAAGACAATCAAAAGTGTCAATATCACCAATTGCTGACTATTAACTCCACCCCAGCTTGTGGCTAAAATGCCAATTACTAAAATTAGCCACAGTGGTCGAGAGATTCCATGAGTCAAAAGAGAATATTGAAAGCGGCTAGTAGTGCTCTCAGAGAAGTAAGCACCCAACGGCTGAATAAGATTCGCAATCATCGGGATAGAGGACAGCATCCCAAATACCACTGGGCTGGCGTCCAACTCTACCAGAAAATTAGAAAGCAAAATCCCGCCAGTAGTCAAGGAAAAAATTGCTGACAAGACAGCATCCCCAGTAGAGGCTCTTAGGCTGGTGCGAATCGCATCCTTGGGAATTTTAAAGCTGGGTTGTGAGGTGGGATAGGGTGCTGTGGGTGGTGAGGCAATCTGGGAAATTTCTAAAGTCAAAGGCGTAGCAGTTTCATCTGGAACAGAATTCATACACTATCGTCTACGGGTAAAGCATTCTAGCAAGAGTCCAGTTGCTAAGGTTAAATCTTTTTATCAGCATTGTTGATAATTCTTAGTCATTTTAGCTTGTGTTTTTCAATAAACTTTTAGAGCAGTCAAATATTATTTCTTAGCTACAAAAAATATTAAGTTAGGTGAGAGAAACTTTCATTAGTCCGTGAACAGAAGAAGTTTATTTAACTTTTTGGGATTAATAATAGCGATCGCTATCACTATTATTGGTTATCACAATCTCCAACTACTCAGCAAACCGTCAGCACCTACCGCAGTCAACATCAAACTTAGTGGTTGGGGAGGCTCTCCTGTTGAGCAAAAACTCCTCAGACAAGTACTACAAGATTTTGAGGCGCAGCACCCCACTATCAAAGTTAAATATGAGGTGATTTCCGACCAGTACATGGATGTAATCAAAACGCGCTTGGTTGGGGAAGCCGCGCCTGATGTTTTTTATCTGGATGCTCTTGAGGCTCCTTTCTTGATGAGCCAGAATATTTTGGAACCGCTAGATGCTTATATCACCCCAGAATTTGATTTAGCGGACTTTGAGAAAACTCTACTCGACAGTTTCAAATACCAGAACCAGATTTATGGTCTTCCTAAAGACTATTCTACCCTTGCGCTGTTTTATAACAAAAAAGCCTTCGCTGCTGCTGGTTTGAATAATCCACCAACTACTTGGGATGAATTACGTACTTACTCCCAAAGGTTGACAGGCAAACTTAACAAATACGGCTTTGGCGAAATTCCAGAGTTGGCGCGTCAAGCTTACAAAATCAAAGCCTTTGGTGGACAAATAATTGACCAAAATGATTACGCTACCTTTGCTAGTGAGGCAGGTTTGCAGGGATTGCAATTAGTAGTAGACCAGTATCAAAAAGACCGCTCCTCGGCCCAAAAATCTGATGTAGGCACAAACTCAGGTAGTGAAATGTTTGGTCAAGGCAAAGTTGCAATGGTAATTGAAGGTAACTGGGCAATTCCTTATTTAACCGAAACCTTTCCCCAAATAGAGTTTGCTACCGCAGAAATACCAACTATAAATAACAAAAAAGGCACAATGGTATTTACCGTTGCCTATGTAATGAACAAACAAGCACAGCACAAAGCCGAAGCCTGGGAATTGATTTCCTATCTCACTAGTAAAGAAGGGATGCAGAAGTGGACAGGAACAGGATTTGCTTTGCCAACACGTAAATCCGTAGCTGAGAAATTAGGTTATGATCAAGACCCTTTGCGATCGCCATTAGTCGCGGGAGTTAATTACGCTACACCCTGGCAAGTAGGCAAGTATCCAGCTGCGATCGTCAACAACTTTGATAACCAGTTTGTCAGCGCCTTGTTAGGACAACAACCATTAAAGCAGGCAATGCTAAGGGCGCAGAATGAAGCTAATAAGCAAATTAGGGCGATGGATTAAGCAATTAAAAATTGTCCTATTTTCTACTCTCCATTTTCCGGCGAGACTCGACCTTTTCGATAAACTTCTGCATTGCTTGTAAATACGAGTTGCTTCCAGGCTGATAAATTCGGAAATGTTCTGCTTTTGGAATTAATAAAATTTGTTTGGGTTCAAAGGCAGCATCATATAACTGTTGACTCATGTAGGATGGAACAACACTATCAGCGGTTCCATGAATAAACAAAACAGGAATACGTAGAGAACGAATTTTTGAAATGGAATCAAACTTTTGTGTCAGTAGTAGATCGACGGGAAACATCCATAACCAATCTCTGTGCTTGACTTCCTCTGCCATTGATGTAAACGAGCTTTGCACAATCAAGGCGCTGGCTTCTGGTTGTTTTACTGCCAAATCTAAAGCGATCGCTCCCCCAAGTGATTCTCCGTAAATGACAATTTGCTCTGGAGGGATGCTTCGTACTTTTACTAAATAATTCCAGGCTATTTGACTATCTTGATAAAGCTGAGACTCACTAGGAAAATGCCCCTGACTGCTGCCAAAACCTCGGTAGTCAATCACCAATACCAAAAACCCCAACTGCCGCATTCCCTGAAGTCTTGCTACATGGTTGTAGTAACCTTTATTACCAGCAGCACCACAAAAATATAAAATAACCTTTGGGGATTTAAGAATTCTCACAGGTTCATTTGGGAGAGCGGAGAGTTTCTCTTAAGCTGATGGTGCCTGAATCCACCAGCCATGTATATATTCACTAGAGTTAGCAATGGGTAAACGTTCATCCTTGTAGGGAAGTTTGAAGTCAGGGGAACTCGGTAGTGTTAAAAATTGCGAAGTGGGGCGAAAGATAAAATAACGCTGCCGAAAAAAGAGTAATAGACAAGTTACAACGTAGGCGATCGCTAGTAATCCTATGCCTGTTAGCAGGAATTTGCGAGAATCAAAACGCATTTTTAACCTGATTGAAACAGATATAACTCTAGGGCGTTAGATGTCCGTCCTATCAATGATTAGACCTTTTGCAAAAGTCCAAAAATTCTGAGTGTCATTCTGACCAGAACGTAGTGGAGGGTACCCCTACGGGGAAGCAAGCTACGCCTTGGTTCCGCAGGAAAGAATCTCCGAGATGTTTCGCTCCGTTCAACATGACATTTAAGCATTTATGCAAGAGGTCTATTATCTTCATGGTATTACCACAAAGCTTCTCAAGCAGTGAGTAAAATAAATATTCGTAATGTTCGCTCTACAAAATCTAGAATAAGATGAAGTTTACTAACTATTTGGCAATGGAAGTTTTAAAACTTACGACTAAAATTGATGAATCAGGATATTTGAATCTTAATATTCCAACGCAGTTAGCGGCAGTCAAAGTAGACATTGTAGTTGTTTTGAATCCAGTTTCGTCAGAGAAAGAGCAGCAAACTAGTTATGATTTCTCTGATTTAGTGGGACGATTAACTTGGCAGGGAGATGCGGTAGCAGCGCAGAGGACTCTACGCGATGAGTGGTAATCGCTACGTCTTGGATACGAATGCGATTGTGGCTCTGCTTCAAGGGAGTTCTCGACTTATTCTATTACTTCAAGATGCTGATTGGATTGGAGTTTCAGTTATTAGCCAAATTGAATTTCTGGCGTTTTCTGGGCTGAGTCAACAGGATCATCAACTTTTTGAGCAGTTTTTGCAACGAGTTGAGGTTGTCAATTTAGTGGCGAGTGATGCTGTTTTAATTGAGAAAATTATTGAAATTCGCAAGCAATACCGATTGAAACTACCAGATGCAGTAATTGCAGCAATGACAATCCAAAATTCAGCAAGCTTGGTGACTGCCGATCAAGAGTTTGCGAAGGTAGCAATTTTAACGGTAATCAATTAGCAACGCTCCGCATCAGCAGCAAACTAGGCATTGCTCAACAAAATCATACAGAACCTTTGCGTAAGTCCTGATGGAGTTTTAAGTTCTAAGCACGAGGATAAATAATAATCATGCATAACCCATTTTTAGAGTCGGATTAGTGCTGGATTAGGCAGAGGTTTAGTAGTGTTTGAAATCAGCAGACGGCACAGAAACCCCAATTGGAACATCATAGAAGACTTGGCTGGGTATATGTTCATGCTTCCCACCATTTTAGTTTTGGGGACTTTTGTAGTTTTACCTATTCTCTACGCCGTTTTTCTTTCCCTGCAAAAAGTCCAACTTCTTGGCGGTGTTGAGTACGAGTTCATTGGCTTGCGGAATTTCACACGCTTAGTTGAAGATGAACGCGTTTGGATTGCTTTGAGAAACACAGCAGAATATGTAGTCATTGTTGTGCCAACCCAAACTGTCCTGGCTTTAATTCTGGCAGTAACTCTCAACTCTGGGATTCGCGGCAAAAATTGGTGGCGCATCCTTTACTTTTTGCCGACGGTTACTTCTTCAGCGGTGCTGACACTCATCTTCATGTGGATTTATAACACCGATGGGCTACTAAACGATTTTCTTGCTTCTATAGGACTGCCCACCTATAACTGGTTAGGTGATCCAGCAGTTGTACTCAAAGGCATTATGCTGATGAATATATGGTCAACTGCGCCGTTTTACATGGTGATTTATTTGGCAGCGTTGCAGGATATACCGCAAACACTTTACGAGGCGGCAGAACTTGATGGAGCAAATGGGTGGCAAAAGTTTATCCACATCACGATTCCTTTGCTCAAGCCTGTAACGTTCTTTGTAGTAGCAATAGGGGTGATTGGCACTTTTCAACTATTTGACCAATCTTATATCTTCTCTGGTGGTACTGGTGGGCCAAACAACGCTACCTTGACTGTGGTGCTGCTAATTTACCAAGCTGTATTTCGCAATTTACAAATGGGATATGCTGCTGCGATCGCCTTTTTATTAGCAGCAGTTATTATTACGATTACTCTGATTCAGCGGCAACTTTTTGGAGGCGAAAGGATTTGACTAAAATCTCTGGCTCGTCCTGGCTCAAAGTGTTGTTATATGTCTTGCTAACACTCTATGCGCTGATTACTCTAATTCCCTTTCTCTGGGCGCTTTCGGCATCATTTAAGTCGCTTACAGAAATTGTCAGCGGTGAACCTAATTTTTTCCCTAAGAATTTTACTCTCGACAACTACAGGCAAATCTTCCTGCAAGAACCGCTGTTTTGGCGCTGGTTATTTAACAGTGTGGTAATTGCCGTCAGCGTCACTATTTTAAATTTGTTATTAAATTCAATGGCAGGTTATGCCTTGGCAAGACTACGCTTTGTGGGCAAACGCTTTTGGTTTTTCTTAATTTTGGCAGTACTGGCAGTACCAGCACAAATCACGCTGATTCCGACATTTTTGATTTTAAAAGCGATCGGCTGGCTGAATTCTTATCAAGGCATGATTGTGCCTAGCATGGTTAATGCTACTTTTATCTTCATGATGCGGCAGTTTTTTGTCAATTTTTCTAAAGAACTAGAAGAAGCCGCTCAACTAGATGGCTTAAACACCTTTGGGATTTTCCGACATATTGTCTTACCTTTAGCAAAACCAGCATTAGCAGCACAAGCTGTTTTTGTGTTCATGGGGAGTTGGAATAATTTCTTGCTGCCGATAGTTATCCTGTTTGATCCAGAAATGTTTACCCTACCTTTGGGGCTGAATACCTTCAAAGGTCAATACATCAGTTATTGGAATTACATTATGGCAGCCTCTATGGTGTTCACCCTACCAGCTTTAGGTATTTACGCCTTTTTCAACCGCTACTTTATTCAAAGCGTCACGTTTACTGGGGGGAAAGGTTAATAGGCATGGGCAATAGGGAATGGGGAATGGAAATAATAATTGTTCGCCTGCTTCCCCTGCTCCCCCTACCCCTTGTCCTCCCTCCCCCGATCCCCAAACCGTATTTTGAGCAACAAATTGCACTCTTAACGTGATATTGGTATTACAGCGACTCAATCTCTATCTGTCAGTTAACAAACATTATGGGTTTTGCAGACCTATCGATCGCAGAGATAGCAGCAGACTACAGTATTACTGTGGAAAAGGTGTTTTCTCTGTGCGACCAACTAGGAATTGCCTATAAACATCAAAAGACCCGTTTGGCGTTAGAAGATGCAAAGGCAATTATTTCGCAAATATTGTCTGAGATACACCCAAAAGGTACTAGCGACTCGGTGGGCGATACCAGAGTCACCTAAAGGGCTATTTTAGACTTTGGCTAATCGCTAATGACAAAAGACAATGAGCCATTAGTAATTAGCAGCATGGAGATTGAGAATCGCTTTATTAGCTGTGTTGAGCGTCAAAATCTTTAAGGGGAAACATGTTTAGAAGACTAATTGGCGTTGTTGTGGCTACTGTTTTACTCACATTTCAGTTGATTGTCGGTAGCGCGACAGCGGTGGAACTGGACGAAGCTACCCGAACAGTGCCATTAAATGATCAAGGAGATACCGTCGTACTCAGCCTCAAACAAGTCAAAGAAGGCAAACGCTTATTTAATTACGCTTGCGCCCAATGTCATGCTGGGGGAGTTACCAAAACAAACCAAAACGTGGGACTCACTCCAGACGACCTGGCACTGGCAACACCAAACCGTAATAATATTGAAGGCTTGGTGGATTACCTGAAAAATCCCACTACTTACGACGGGGAAGAAGAAATTTCGGAAATACACCCCAGTATGAAGAGTGCAGATATTTTCACAGAAATGCGAAATCTGACGGATGATGACTTGGAGGCGATCGCCGGTCATATTCTCTTGCAACCAAAAATTGTTGGAACCAAGTGGGGAGGAGGTAAAATATATTACTAAATTTTCAATAATAAATCTCCATACTGTGTGATGTAGGGGCGGGGCAATTCTGCCCTTACTGTCAGGGAAGTCCTGAGTTCTAAGTCCTGAGACTTGAGCGTATTCAAGAAAGACTTTCAGACTTCGCTATGTCTCGGTGTTGATTCTTGATTTTTTTCTCTGGAATCAGGACTGAGAACTCAGAATTTTGACATCCTCAATGGGATAAAATTTCCTACATTTAGGCGATCGCTCCACAACATACTTACTAGCTTTTGATGCTGTGTCTATTTTTGGCTCGTTTCCTGGTTTTAATCTTTGCTTTTGCAGTCTATTTCAGCTATGGCTTACCTGCTCAAGCTGCCAATATTGACCCCTATATAGTCCGATATTTGCATGTTACTGAGCCAATTCAGCTCAATGTAGATGAGCAGGGCAATACCCGTTTGTTTTCACCACAAGAATTATCTGCGGGCAAAAAACTGTTTGAAACCAACTGCCTTAATTGCCATGTTGGCGGCGCAACTTTGCCAGATCCCTTGGTGTCTCTTTCTCTGAAATCACTTAAGGGTGCAAATCCTAAGCGCGATCGTATTAACGCCCTTTTTAGCTTTATGCGCCAACCTATGACCTACGATGGTAGTGAACAAACATATTGGTGCCGTCAGATGCCTCCTAGTTTGTTATCACAACAGCAGGTGGAAAATTTAGCGGCTTTCGTGCTCACAGCAGCACAAAAGGCTCCTGGTTGGGGCACAGAAAATTTTTGAAAAGCCAAGGAGTATTTCTAAACAATAATAAAAAAAGTATTTTATTTTTATTATTTAACTCTTTTTTGCGCCTTTTTGGTGTATGGCAGTCTAGTATTATCTATCAATTTACAATTTTTTGCTATTGATTACTCCTCATTGTTGAAAAAAAAATTGTATCTACGACAGATTGTCATATTTGGTGTTGATTTTATTTAAAATAAAAAAGGAAAAATAAAACTATTTGTTAGGAGAGAGCCATGAAATTGATTGCGGCAAGCTGGCGACGCTTTGGTTTAGCTGTGTTGACAATCCTTTTAGTTGTTAGCAGCTTCGCTGTTTTTACTCCCAGCGCTGCGGCTGAAACATATAAGGTAAAATTGGGTAGTGATAAAGGAATGCTGGCATTTGAACCTGCCAAGTTGACCGTTAAGCCAGGCGACACAATTGAATGGGTGAACAACAAAGTTCCTCCCCACAACGTTGTATTTGATGCTGCTAAAAACCCAAATAAGAGCGCTGATTTAGCCAAAGGTCTGTCTCACAAACAGTTGATGATGAGTCCTGGTCAAACTGAAAAGACCACCATCCCCGCAGACGCACCAGCTGGTGAATACACCTTCTACTGTGAACCTCACCGTGGTGCTGGCATGGTTGGCAAAATCACTGTTGAAGGCTAGACATAGTACTTTTGGCATCAGATGATTTTCCTTGCTTGTTAGCATTAGCGAAAAGCAAAACGCCATAGTCTTAAGGTGGCAGACAAAATGGATAAAGGAGGCTGGGTAATAGGAATTGGGTACTGAAGAAAAAATCCACCCATGAGGGACGAGATTTTAACCTTCTTTAAGATTGAAGAATTACGCTCACAAGAGGCGAATTTTTAGCCAAATCTTCCCAGTCTCCAATGCCTAATAAAGGGCGGTAATGAGTCCTCTCCCTGGCTAAAATGCTAAACGCCGCATGGTGATAGAAGAGATTACTCGTTACCGTCAATTTTGAGCAAATTTGCCTAAATCATGAATTAATCACGTTTATACTCTATGGAGACTAGAGCATCATGGGGTAAAGTACACATAGCGGTTGGCAACTGTAGTTGCTGAGGCTTGTTACGAGGAGAATTTCTTGAGAATATTTTTATTAATCTTGCTATTAGCGATCGCTTTGTCTAAATTAACATTCATTCATCCAGCATTAGCTGCTGAAATATTCATCGGTGCCAAAATTTTTGATGCTAACTGCGCTTCCTGCCACATAGGTGGTGGTAACATCCTTGTTAACCACAAAACCTTGAAGAAAGAAGCATTATCAAAGTACCTCGCAAATTATGATAGCGACTCAATTCAGGCAATTATTTACCAAGTGCAGAATGGTAAAAATGCTATGCCTGCCTTCAAAAGCAAGTTAAGCTCTCAGGAAATTTTAGAGGTAGCTACTTACGTTTCCCAACAAGCAAAGCAAGGCTGGTAAAGTAGCTAAAAGGTTTATTTGTCCGATAGAACAAAATCCCTTTGGTTTTCCAGAGGGTTTTTCTGTTAGAACTTACGGACTGACAATCTTAAATATATACTCCGCGCATCCCATTAAAGCAAGCTTGAAAAAGTGTAGGACTTACGCACAGGTGACGGAAAAACGTAGACGCGGAGCAGCTTGCCGCAGCGAAAAGTTCTGTAGGCAAAGAGAAGTCTGAGCGGAGGAAACCTCCGCTCAGAACTTTGTAAGAGAGGTTTCCGACGCGTAAAGCCTTCTCTACGAGCGGCGCAGGAGCGTCTCTGAACTTTTCAAGACAGGGGTCACGGGGGAATGAGAGTTTAAAAGGTTTTTTGCGTAAGTCCTAAAGTGGAAACTTCAAAATTCCCCTTAAAAACAGGAATATCTTCTACATAAATCTGAATTCGGTATCAAATAATCATGATTTTTTAGAATGAATGATAAAAATTCAAGATTTATCATTCATCATTTTGCGCTTATACTTAACCCAAAACTACCAACAGATTTTTATTTTTCTTGAACAGATTTCTCTCTGTTTTGCTTGAGCTGACGCAACTGTTCTAATAGCTTTTGATCAGATTCAGCAGAGAGTGTAGATTGATCGTTATTTACTGTTGGCACAGATAATGGTTTGAGCCTAGCTGCTGATGATGGCGCTGGTTGATTGGTTCTATTTCGCAGTTCCAATAATGGTTTGGGTGTAACTGCTGGTTGATTATTTCTGTTTCGTAGTTCCAATAATGGTTTGGGATTAGCTGTCGGTAAGGGTTTTAGCTGGTTATTTCTGTTTCGTAATTCCGACAATGGTTTAGGAGTAGTTACCGATGATGGTGTAGGCTGGTTGTTCCTGATTCGCAGTTCAGGTAATGGTGTGGGATTAACTGCTGGTAAGGGCGCTAGTTGGTTATTTCTATTTTGCAGTTCTGATAGAGGTTTGGGAGTAACTTGAGTAGTTCCAATAGGGTTGCTGTTATTTTGGAAACTCAAGCTAAATGGGTAAGAACTAGTTTGCTTTTCTCCCTTGGGGGGTTGCGTGTTGAAATATTCTCTTGCTTTTAATTGCAGTTCAGGAGAGATTGACTTATTTTGGAACTTGATATCTAAGACCTTGCCATCAGGATCTACTACTAATACACCCAATACAGTGCCTTGCAGATTCGGTTTATCTGTAGGGATTGTGTCACGGATGACTGCTTTTTCTTCTGCATTGGGGTATTCTTGCCGGACTATTTTTCTTAAGTCTTCATAAGAGTTTACCTGGGCGATCGCCTGTTCGATCGCTTTTGAGGGTAACTCAGGTGTATTGGGCATAGTTCCCGGCTGCAATTTTGGCAAGCTTTGCCCTGCTAGAGCTAAGTTGTCTGCACCTTGTAGAGGTTGTCCAATGGGAGCTACTTGTTGCTGGTTTTGAGCAATTTGGGATACACTACCTGGCGTGGTTTGCGGGGTGGTATTTCCTGGCACTGCTGTAGTAGAGGTAGTCTCAGAAAGGTTAGGATATTGGGCATTCCGCAGAATATCATCAGGTATTTTCTGCGACTGCAATTCCGGTAATTTGTTTACAGGCAGCGGCTTAGATGCTTCGTATTTGATGTCACTGTCACTTAAACGAGGAACCGCTGATGAGGAAAACTTCCCACTGGCATTGAAACCAGCGGCATTAAATCCTAAGTTTACTCTGGGAACCATCCGCACCGACTGCTTTGTAGGCAATGAGGAAACGCGATAGTTGTTAAGTGATTGAGGTAGTGATGGCAGTGTGAACTGGCTAGAGGTGGCGGGTGGCAGTGGAGGCAGTACAGTCTGGGCACTAAAGTTTGGAGGCGAAACTTGCCCTGTTGGGGGAAGTTGCTGTTGTAGGGCTACTTGAGGTGTATTTGGATTTTGTGGCAGACGTGCTTGGTCGGTTGGGCTTAATTCCAGGAGTCCGACTGTTTTTGCTGCTTCTCTGGGTTTGCTAGAGTCCACAGGCATTAATGGCACAATCAATGCAATAGCACCGTGGATGCCAATAGAGGCTATAGCTGCTATTCCAATTGGCTGGCTTAAGATATCTGGTATATTTTTTAGCAGGGAGACGTTAGACATAGCTGTTATCGTTCACTCGGCTCAGTTGCAGTTTAATAGCGATCTTATCTTTCAGACTATATTGCTGTAGATGCTTCCCTTCACAAATAATAACTTCTTATGCTTGGCACTCAAAACAGCAAGATTGGCATTATCATTATTTGAAGCATTTATAATGATGCAATATTATAATTTGAAGTTGCACTTGCTAGCGAGACATTTTAAAAATTAGTACTTTTGATTTTTGTGAATTGTCCGAGAAACTGAGATATCGAGCAGTTAACTGTTTAAGCTATCGCACAATTCCTGTATGTATAACTACAATTTACTCAAGTTATGTTGTTTTACTTTACTTTTTTATAACTCGACGCTTCTGTAACAGTTGTCACAATTGAATCGTAGACCTAACTACTTCTGATAATATTACCACATCCGCAGACTCTAAAGCTGTTTCCAGCTTTCCCAATTTGATTTATTGAGTATTCCAGCAATAAAGACCATTATGGGTATTTAGATATTTGTTAAAAAAATCTCAAATCAGATCTTTATTTGCACGCGCCTGACTCGAAATTTTCGCTACATGCTTGCATTCAAAATCCAAAATGCCATTACCGACAGTTATTTTACCTGGATATTTAGAAAGTGCGATCGCCTACCGCCAACTAGAACAATCACTACAACAGTTGGGTTTTCCCACGTTTACAGTACCACTGCGACGACGTGATTGGCTACCCACTCTCGGCGGTAGACCAGTAACACCGATTCTGTGGCAACTTGATCGCACTGTCAAGCAGATATTGCAACAACATAACGCTACTCAAATTAACTTGATTGGTCACTCAGCCGGGGGATGGATATCTCGCATCTACATGGGAGAAAAGCCTTATTCGGCACGCGGTGAGCTTAACCCATCTCTCTGGGAAGCACATTCCCTAGTTGCGACCCTCGTTACCTTGGGTACACCCCATATTAGCCAAGAACGCTGGACACGCTGGAATCTGGATTTTGTCACCAATAATTACCCTGGAGCTTTTTACAAAGACGTTCGTTACATTTGCGTAGCTGGCAAAACTATCTTTGGGCAAAGGCGGCGCGGTAGCTGGTTAGCTTACAGTAGTTACCAATTAACCTGTGGCAAGGGTAATACTTGGGGCGATGGGATCACGCCCATTGAAGCTGCTCATCTAGAGGGGGCAGAAAATCTGGTTATCGAAGGTGTAAGGCATTCTCCCAGAAACCCTGGCATTTGGTATGGCTCACCACAACCGTTAAAAGCTTGGGTGCAGTATTTAGTTTAAAAAAATTTATCAGAGTCTTAAAAAAGTAAAATATCTTAATTTTTCTTAGCTAAAATTGTAATAAGAATAAATACTCACTTAAGTCAGGAGAGCTTAGCCATGCAAAGCACTCAGTTCGATAGGATTTTGCGGCGACTGGCAACGACATTAGCAGTCGTAATTCTTACTCTGTGTTTAATTTATCTCTCTACAGGAGTTTTACTTTCTTTTGATTACGAACCGACAGCAGGCGGTGCTTATAATTCTTTGAGAAGAATTAATACAGAAGTGCCATACGGCTGGCTATTTCATCGAACACATGAGATTTCAGGTAATGCAGTAATTGTCGTTGCCTTAATTCAAATTGTGGTGATGTTTTTAGGTCGGCAATTTTGCAAGAGTTGGCTGGTTGCTTGGATTAGTGGAATATTGTTTGCCCTAAGTGCGATCGCCCTAGATTGGAGTGCAATGCTCTTAGACTGGACTCAAGAAGGATACTGGCGTTTTAGCATTGAGCTAGGAACCATCGAAGCAATTCCTTTTATCGGTGGACAACTGCGCGATATCCTGATTGGCGGTGGAGCTATTAGCACCGTTACCATCCAACACCTCTACACCATACACAGTTATCTGATCTCAGTGGCTACCCTAATTCTTGCTGTGGTACATTTATCTGCTTTACTGTGGCAAGAAAAGCAAATGTATCAAGAGAAATTTAAATTTGCTAATTCGCAACCACAAGAAGGCGAGTTTATCCCTTCCCAAAGCTAATAGTGAGTGCTGAAGCGCAGATAGCTATGGTTTAGCCCGTGCTGAGTTAAGAGACGGGAAACAGGAGATAGGATGACAGGATGTATGTATTTATTTCTCCCTTGTCGTCCCCTGCTCCCCCTGCCCTCTTCTCATCCCCCAGGAACCTCACTGGTTGAAAGTTGAGATAATTGAGCTAAGGTGACTTCCTCAACCTCTGGTAACTTTTCTAGAGACAGGCGAGTAGACTGGGTAGCACCAGATAGGCGTTTTAAAAGCTTCGGTCTGGGGTCATACAATAGGTAGATAATGCGATCGCCTACTTCCCATTCTTGATTTGCAGGCATTACTTGTAGGCGTTCTTCTCGCTCTAGCAATAACGGTATCAACACCTTAGTCCGAATCATTTCCTGGATGCGATCGCTTTGATTGGCAAATTCTGACTCAACTAGTGTAGTTGTCCCCAGCTTAACTCGCCCATCACTCAGATACTCATTCCAAGTCTTGATTGCTAAATCTGGGATGAAGGCTTGGTTAACTTTATTCTCATTTGAACTAGTAGCTTGCCGATCACGAGGAAAAACTGCTAATACACGCGGCGGATTAAACTCCTCTGCTGCACGTTGAGCCAAAACAAAATTCACTTCGCCATTCTTAGTCATAGCGAGAAAAGTTCCCAGAGAAGCAAGTCCCGCCTCTTCCAAAACATCAGCATCCAAGGCACTGCTAGCAATAACCCGGAGATTTTGTGCTTTAGCTTGCTCAAAACAATCTGGATCAGTATCAATCATCACCACGTTTTCTCCCCGCTCTTGAAAGAACCGAGCAATCAAAAGACTCAGGGGATTACAACCAACAATCACCGCTCCAGTTGCATCTTTGGAGGTGATTTTTAAGCACTGAGCAATCCATCCAGCTGTTAGCCCTTGACAGACAACTGTCATGATAATTGTGAGAAAAACTAGAGCTTTGATGGAATCACCGCCGTTGAAGCCATGCTGTGTCAGCAAAATTGCAAATAAAGAAGCAACAGAAGCAGCAACAATTCCTCTGGGAGCAACCCAACTTAAAAACAGTTTTTGTCGCCAGTTAAGATCACTGTTCCAAGTACATAAAAGGATGTTAATTGGACGAACGACGAATATTAGTACCAGAACGGTGAATAAACTACCCCAACCCAAGGCAAACACACTGGCAATAGACAAGTCAGCTGCTAGGAGGATGAATAGCACTGAAACACTGAGAATTGTCAACTGACCTTTGAAGTTCTTCAATAAGCGTTCTTCTGGCACCGAAGAATTAGCAAACACCGCTCCTGCGACTACTGTTGTCATTACTCCTGCTTCACTGCGGATTGTCTGGGCTAAAGCAAACAGACTCCAAAGTACAGCCAGCACTACCAGATTTTTGAGTTCAATTGACAGAAAATTGGCGCGTTTAAAAATCAAGCTCATCAAATAACCGCCAGCACCACCAATTGCTCCACCAATACCAAGACGCAACAGTAAACCGATGATGGCATTGATTGGGTCAGCATCGCCGTTCAAAATTGTATCTAAAACAACGAAGGCAAGGATAGCTCCTACCGGGTCAATTAAAACCCCTTCCCCTTCCAAAAGAGTTGCTACTTGACGGTCTACGCTGATTTGTTTAAGCAGGGGGCTAATGACGGTTGGGCCTGTAACTACGACTATGGAAGCGTAGAGAAAAGCTATATTCCAAGGAAATTCACCTAGCCAGTGAGCTGCCATGCTCCCGCCAAGTAGTGTAATCAGCGTTCCCAGAGTCACGAGCAATTGCAGGCTGACTGAGACTCTACCCAACTCTCGTAGATCCAAATTGAGTCCGCCCTCAAACAAAATTATTGCCGTCGCCAGGGAGACAATAACTTCTAGTCCAGTGCCTAGCAAATGCGGGTGCAGCAGCCCCATGCCATCAGAGCCAAGTAAAATGCCCAACAGCAATAACAAGACGATACTTGGTAAGCGGAGGTATGCAGCCACCACCTGGGCGCTAATGCCTGCAAGGACAGTGATCACCATTTGTAGGGTGATTTCAAAAGATGCTTCCATGTTGTAGATTTTGAGCGATATATTTCAAAATCTTTTGTAAAGAATCACACATATTAACTCTTAAGGGTACAACATCATACCTTTTATTCCTTGCCGAATTCAGAGATTTTTTCATATTTAGTTCTCCATAAGACAGCATTTGTAACTGATTAGTGGTACAAGGTGTTGTTTGAATTAAGAACCAACTTCGGTTGTTTGAGAATTCTCCGTGCTTTATGCAGGGAAGGATGTCGGTTGTCTGATTTATGTTCCGCCTACAGACAAAAACCAGTTTTGAGTAAAAGTATGTAGACGTTTTTGCTTGCATTCATAGCTACTATCAAACTTTTTTAGCAAAACCTGTTGACATCAGCAGGGAAATTCGTTACCTTATAAAAGGTCTGAGTCCAATGCCCCCATCGTCTAGAGGCCTAGGACACCTCCCTTTCACGGAGGTAACGGGGATTCGAATTCCCCTGGGGGTACTTAAAGTAAAAAGCAAGAATGCCCTTTTCTATGCTAATGAGCTGATAACTTAGCTTTATGGTGAGTAAACAAGGGTGTTAAAGTTCTTTGCTGGCTAGCTCTCCTACACGTTGGTGAATCGCTAGCATGTTTAACCGCAAATCATTACTTAAGCGATTTTCAATGATTGCTACTGGCATGGTGAGTTTAGGCCAAACTTGAATTGTGTAGCAAAGATTTGTTCCTATATACTCACCGAGGGAATAAGGCTCTAAACACCAGCTACCAGAAAAACCTTTGAAATCTCCCTCTACCATGCGAAAATTAATTTCTTGAGGGAAGTATTCTTCCAGATCCAAGACTACACGCGCACAAAAGTTGAAATTTAGTAAGCGCCCAGAGCCGATTTGCTCTAGTCTAATACCACCGTTGGGATGCTCAATTAGACGGCTCTTGGCGAGGTTGGGGATAAAGTCGGCCAAGGCTTCATAATCTGTCAAAACCTTCCAGATTCGTTCTACTGGTTGGGGAATTTGGATTTTAGCACTGATTCGCCTTTGTCGTTCTGCTATCCTCTCGACTTGGACTTCTACTTTAGCTGGCACAACTGTATCAGCAAGTAAATCCCCTTCTAGATTAGTGTCATCACTAGAGGATTGGAAATCAAAGTCTTCTGTTGTGTTATGTTCTTTAGTCACTTTCAGAATATGTGCTTTCAGAAAATTGGGGCAAAGTCAGGGTAAAGCAAATTTCGCTCAGTTGAGAATCCGAGATTGAAACACTCTCAACAGCGATCGCTCCATTTAAATGCTGCACTAAAGACTTAACTAAAGCAAGTCCCAAGCCAGTCCCCGGAGTCCAGCGCCCTTTACCGCGACGGAACTTATCAAATATATATGTCGCTTCTTCTTCGGAAATGGCACGTCCTATATTCGTCACTTTAATAATAACTTGATCAATCAGTTGATCAACTTGGTGAGAGGTTTGCAAGTGGACGAGAGTGTCATGCTCAGAGTATTTACAGACATTAGTTAACAACTCTTGGAGGATACGGTCAAAACTTTCTAGTTCGGTTTGCAGTGTTAACGGCTCTTGTGGCAATTCTACAGAAATTCTTAATCCCTTCTCTGCAAGTTTTCGCTCAAAAGATACTGCTATATCCTTGACTCTATTATTTAAATCAATAGTTTCTAATTGTGGAGCTTCTTGATGAGACTCTAGTTTTTGGAGTGTCAGCAAGTCATTAATTAAGTTGATTTCCTTTGTACATTCTTGCTCTAAGATGTCCAAGTATCTCACCTGACGATCTGGTGCTATTCCTGGCAGACGTAAGTTACGAATTGACATTAGCATGTTTGTCAGAGGATAGCGTAAGCGATCGCTCATGTTGCTCAAGAATTCATCTTTGAGTTCATTGAGTTTCCGCAGCTGCTCAACATATTGCCGCGTTCTTTCATGCAATTTTGCTTGAAGTTCGAGACTACTTTGTAGTTTTGCTGTCCGTTCATCTACCAAAGTCTGAACTTGCCGCAATGTCTGTGACTGAATTATGGCATTGCTGACTTGAGCGCAAACCATTTCCACAAGATTTAATTCTGCTGGTTGCCAATTGCGAGCAACCGTTTGCTGTAGCACTAAGAATCCGAGAACTTTGGCCTGACTTTCTAGTGGCATTAACAATGCCGCAGGTAATTTTTCTATTGCAAATAATGAGGCGGCTGGATAGGTATCGTTTTGCTCTGTATAGTCATCAATGATGACTGGTTTTCCAGAGTCTATGAACACACGCTGGCATAAACCACACTCTGAGAGTAAGAAGGATTCATCCAAGGTATCTGGTTTAGTAATACCAGAAATTTGTGTTGCCCTGTTCCATTCAGCATGTACGGTAGCTTTCGCTCTAGGAACTTGTTTTTTGGGTCGAGTCCTAAACAGTGGATCTGTATATTTTAGTAGTATAAGCAAACCGCGATCTGCTTGTAGAGATTCAGCGGTAGAGGCGATTACTAACTGGAGCATTTGATTTAACTCCAAGTTACTCCGACTCAATAAAGTTAATTGCTTGATTAAGCTTTGATGCTGGTCACTTTTTTGCAAATACTGCTGTTGATGAGCAATCAACTGAGCTTGTGCCACTTGAGAAAAAGCAATCGCGCAAGATGACTCTAGTGTTTTGAGTAATTGCTTTTCTGATTCACTCCAATCATAGGGTTGAAATTTAATCAGACTAATCACCCCATTATTATTGCCATCAAGCCGGGTAGGAATTGCCAAAACCGCCTTTATTGGTAGTGGTAAATATTGACACCCGATTACCAAGCTATTTTGAATAATTGAAATATCTTCGATAGTCAATGGTTCAGCAGCACATTGCACTACTGGCGAGTCCATAAGCAACTGTTCCATCGAGAATATCTTGTTTGGGTGTGGCAACCCTAGATACTCATCAGCACACCAATTAGCAGTAGTCGCTTCGCTAGTAGATTCCTCACTCGTTACTGGAACCAAGCAACAGCAATCGACTTGAAAGACAACTCCTAGCAATTGGGCTATCTCTTGCAGCATCAATGTAGTCGCTGAGTTATTGGCGATGATTTGGTTAATCTTTTGTACCAACTGGTGAGTTGGTTCTTCCTGATGCTGCATCAGCTTGATTTGGTATGGTTGTAGTTGATCTACGTCATCTGGGGATTGTATCGGCGATAAGGGCTTTTTCATTACTGGCACGCCCCTGGATAACCCCATTGTTTTTGCACCCAACCTCTTGGCATATTCTTTACTAATAGTGGTGTTAGTACACCCTGATGATTTGCAAATTTTGTATGAATACTTTCTCTCACCTGTTATAGCCTCTTTCTATGTCAGATGACCAAGTTTGTGGTGTATTAAACAAATCTCTACATAGGTAATAAGATACTTAGAATATCCTAAAATGCCTCAGCCAGATTATACTTGGCTTGCTTATGTTGAGGTAATTTACTCACTTGGGCTTAGAATATCCTGTCTGTAAGTATACATAAACCGTAATTTCTCTGGAATTGAGGCAATATCTCTAGAAAAACTCACCGCGTTAACACTGAAGCGTTTATCAAAATTTTGTAATATTTTTTCTAATGTATACGCTGAAGCTACTTTTATATTCGTCTAACTTGAAGGCAAAGCTTCAGAAAAAATTTTGACAGTTTTTCGAGGATGATAGCCAAGAATTTATGGGGTATTCTTGCCTAACTTCCAATACAGTTCAGTTAAGGAAAATTATCTGTTGGAGCAAGGGAAGCAGGGGAGAGAAAAAATGCTTAACCCAAGCGTATTGGCCTAGCTTCTATTCTTTTTAATCATTTTCCTCTTTGTTAAATATTGTTAAGTATTTAGTCAAAAGAGCCAGGAATTGTCTGATTTCTAGTTGCTTTACAATTTGATCACTATATATATGAGTTTTTGAAGGAATTTTACTGACAAAATTCTGAATGCAGCCCAGTTACTACTGAGGATAACTGGGCTGCATTCACTTGAAGGTAAGACTATCCAGCCAAGCTTTCGACACTGAGAGGAACCATGTCGCCATTCCTCGTCAGTCCTAGCAACATTGGTTGTTGGGGTTGAATTAATTGACCTGTAAGTACGCAGCGTTCTTCTTGCTGAGCTGTGGCAGCTATGCTAGCTCGAATATCGGCTCGCGAAAATCTAGGCTTCCACTCACCTGATTTTTGCTGTACATAATTCCAAAGGATATCTCGGATCAGAGCTTGATATCCCTGATTGCCTGCTATTTCTTTGAGTTTATCTTTGAGTTCTCGCTCTAGGCGAATGCTGGTAACTTCCATGTCGGTGGTTGGGGTGCGCGCGATCGTATGCATGACTTTTTCTCCTTAAAGGTATAGACAGGATAGTAATACAAGTGTAGTATGTTTAAAGGAATGTTCAATAGGTGAAATTTTCTGTGAAATCCATTTACCCCATCTCTACTACCTTGCGTGCTACCAACTGCCGAGCCGGTTGGGAATCAGCCGTTGCGCGAGTGGAGTATTTATTTATGGGCGATGGTAGCCGAAATCATGGGCAAATCACAGAGGGTAATAATGATTTTAGATATCTCAGTATTAGTGCACTGAATGCAAAACTACAACTAGATGAAGGAAGCGGGAGGTACAGGCATAGAAATACTGTACCGATATAAGACCAGAAAATTTTCCGGTCAATTTCTAACCCCTGCTTCACCCAGACAAGAAGCGGGGGTTTTTTTATAAGGAGTGAGGCTGTGACGATATCTTCTCTACAAGAGGCTGTGCAATGATGCAAAGCAACCATCTGATGGCGATCGCAACGCAAGTATTAGAGCAATCTGTGATGGTGGTTTATCAAAATTACTTACCACTATGCCAGGTCAATATCAAGCAGGCGATCGCGCTGTTAGTCACAAATGTGAGCCAAGGTGGATGGCTTCACTCTCTCAGCTTGGTTATTGAAGTGCCGAAACACATTCGCTTACCAATCGCTTCTAGTGAGCGAATGTGGAAAGTTTTGCAGCAAAACTATTTTACCGTTAGCGAAGCTTGGCGCGATCGCGCTACACAGTTCTGGATAGATGTGCAAGCAGACCTGGAATAACAGGAGAGCATAAGGAATGCTGAAATTAACTTACACCGATAGGAGCTTTTATTTAGAGTGTCTTACTCTATTACTGGAAGAATGGGTAGCGCAGCGAGTGATTTTGGCAATGCGAGTCGGTCAATGTCTATGCGTTGAACCTAGTACAGCTTCCTTTTTGCTTCCTATTGATTTGCCAGGAGTAGAAGTACTAAAGGCTGAAGTGAAGCACGATGACAGAGAAATCATGACTCTATGTGCCTGCGATACTGAGTATATGGAGGTGACTCTGCGGGGTTCTTGGCTATCAGATGGTTCTGAGGATGCTGTGGGTGTGTTTGTCACTACTATCAGCGATCGCGCTGAGTTCTTTTTACACAAACTTTGGCAAGAATCTCAAGAAAGCAGCGCTTCTGTCATGAGTGAGTAAACGAAATAGGAGGATGAGTATAATTTTTAACTGCAAATCGGCGATGAAGAAGCCCATTTTCTGCTGTGGATGGGAAGAATCACCGCCGATTTATACCATAACAACTCAGATTAAACAATAGACAGCGCAGCTAAATTACCATTAAAACCAGTAATTTCAATGATAGCGTCGCTTGTGGCAGAGAATCCATCAGTCGCATCATTAATAGCCAAGAACGTCCGTTGGTTAGCACCCGTACCTAGGCTAAATGTCGCCGCTTGATTGGCAACAAAAGTAGTTGGGTTCAATAAGCTTTGGATGTCCAGCTCTACTAGGGTACTAATATTACTAAGCTGGGCAACATCGGCAGCATTCACGGCACGCGGTGCATCAATGACATCTACACCAATCTTTAAGTCAGTAATTACATCAAATTTGGATAGTAATGAATCGCTTAAGTACTCAAATATAAACTGGTCACGACCACTACCACCAGTTAGAATATCAGCACCAGCACCACCAATGAGGGTATCTTTACCCTTGCCACCTATAAGTTGGTCATTGGCAGCAAATCCCGACAGTTCATCGTTACCATTACTACCATAGAGTTTGTCATTACCAGCATCACCAATCAGTTCATTATTACCGTTGTCACCGTTGAGAACCAAACCTTGCACTAGCTCATCGTTAATGGTCTTTGATATGAGTTGACCGTTATCATCATAGGTGTAGCTGACTAACGCATCAGTAACGCCATCATTGTTGTTGTCAATTTGCTCAGATATCAGCTTGTCGTTGATGTTGTAGCTATAAATAACAACTGCGTCAGTGACACCATCATTATTATTGTCGTAGCTTGCAGATGTGCGCTCGTAAGTATAGTTGTATACAAACTCAAAAATGCCGTCGCCATCGTTGTCATAACTCTCGGATGTCTTGTTGCCGTTGGCATTGTAGGTAGCAGTGTAGATACTGTCAGCAATGCCGTCGCCATGATCATCACGACTCTCGAATGTCTTGTTGCTGTTGGCATCGTAGGCAGCGATGTAGATACTGTCAGCAATGCCGTCGCTATGATCATCACGGATCTCGGATATCTTGTTACCTTTGGCATCATAGATAGCAGTGTAAACATATTCAAGGATGCCGTCGCTATTGTTGTCATAGCTTTGAGATATCTTGTTGCCGCTAGCATTGTAGGTAGCAGTGTAGATATATTCAAAGATGCCGTCACCATTTTCGTCACGGCTCTCGAATGTTAATCTGTCGTTAGCATCATAGGTAGCGGTGTAGGCATATTCAAAGATGCCGTCGCCATTGTTGTCATATTTCTCAGATGTTTTGTTGCCGTTGGCATTATAGGTAGCAGTGTAAACGTACTCAAGGATGCTGTCGCCATTTTTGTCACGACTCTCGAATGTTAATCTGTCGTCGGTATCGTAGGCAAAAGTGTAGACACTCTCCGCAATGCGATCGCCATTTTCGTCACGGCTTTCGGATGTCTTGTTGCCGTTACTATCATAAGTAAAAGCATATACACTATCAGCGATACCATCGCCATTGTTGTCATATTTCTCCAACGTTTTGTTGTCGTTGGCATCGTAGGCATAAGTGTAGACACTCTCTGCAATGCCGTCATCATTGTCGTCACGGCTCTCGGTTATCTTGTTGCCGTTGGTATCGTATGTATAAGTGTAGACACTCTCTGCAATGCGATCGCCATTGTTGTCATAACTCTCGGATGTCTTGTTGCTGTTGGCATCGTAGGTAGCAGTGTAGACATATTCAATTGTGCGATCGCTAAAGACAGAGCTTTCGGATATCTTGTTGTCATTGGCATCGTAAGCAGATGTAATAACCTTGTCAACTGTGCCGTCGCCATAGACATCAATGCTTTGGGACGTGCGGTTGCCGTTAGCATCGTAAGTAAAGGTAGAAATAGTCGTATCGCTAGGTTCTTCGGAAACGATTCTTCTGGAAATCAACCTGCCGTTGGCATCATACACATAATGGCTAGCGCCAGAGGTATACTGATTAAAAAATTCTTCAAAAATCAAGTTGCCGTTGGCATCATAAGTTTGAGTGCGACCGACTGTCGCATAGTCTGCGCTTCCTGGGTACATTCTATAGAATGTTTCTTTGCCATTGACATCGTAGATGTATGTTTCGGTATATTCAATCGTGCTGTCGCGATAGTATTCTGAGCTTTTGGTACTTACATTGCCATTGCCATCGTAAGTACCAGCCTCGACAGAGAAAAGACTACCGTCATCATTGTATACATAGCTTTTGTAAGTAGTTACCTTACCGTTGGCATCGTAGGTATAAGTTTCAACAGGTTTAACTGTACCGTCGTTACCAAACTTATAGCTTTGGGATATTAGATTATATCTGTAGGTGATAACCGAGTCCGTTAGTCCATCACTGTTATTGTCAATCTTTTCGGATATGACGTTTCCATTTCTGTCGTAAGTATATGTTGTAGTATATGTCATTAATTTTATCTAGATGTACTGACCCCAGGTATTGTAGCCTGTGTTAAGTTACTCTGCCTACCAATTAATTTATTGCAATAAATCAGTCAGCTATAGAACTAGATATAAATCTGGAGCCCTTGGCTTGCTAAAATTATGTTAAGTTGATCTACCTAGGGAATGATTTTGTTGTAAATATAAATAGCAGCAACTTCATTCCACAGACCGATTCAAGCATTAATGCCTTCAAAGTAGAAATATATAGGCGAACCATAAATGAAGAATCTGGTCAACGCAATGTATTCATCAAATAGTGGGTAGAGTATTTACTCAATACCCATTCATGAATGGATGCAGAATACAAAGACAATTTCTTTCGTAAAGTTCGGTGAACAAGAACTTTAAGATGGAAGCACATCTGTGAATTCGACTGGTCAAATCGACTAAGTGAAGGCGTGAGTTTCCTTCTCCAAGTAAAAGTTCTGCGTTGTTAAAGCTGTTATCGAGGATTCCAAATGAAGATTATTGCTTCTGTTCTATCTATCTTACATCCAGTACGCTTTCTAGTTGTGGCTTTTACCTGCGCCTTACTACTTTTATCTAGTGCTTTTCCTGCTTTTGCGATTGATAGCTATCAAAGTGACCCTACCGAAGCTACTACACAACTACTTGGAACTCAGCGCGAAACCGACGAAGTAGCAAAATCACCACCACCTGGACTGAAAGAAGTTCAAAAGAAGTCAAACGAAGGACTCAATGAGGTTCAAGGAGCTGCTGATATTGAAAAGATGAAGCGTCCCAGTAATTCGCAGAGTTCAACCTCAGTGGAAGAAAACGTAAAGAATTTTTTGGAAAAAGTTACAGGTAAGTAACAAAACAAATACATTGATAATATGTCAGTGATAATGGGTAATTGCGTAGAAGCAGTTACCCATTATTAATTAGTAATGCTAAGCTTGCACCTTCTTAAGGCATAGGCATAATTATAATTTTGTGACTTAATTTAAATTAACAATCTTTCCTTGGGTTGATGTGTATTCTGTCTCGAATTTGAGAACTTAGTAAATAAGTTCGCTTAGGGATGGAAAATAATGCGTGCGATAAACATTGGTTTAACAGAAGAACAGCGTCAAGGTGTAATTAATCTGTTGAATCAAGATTTGGCAGATGCCTATCTATTGTTGGTGAAAACCAAAAAGTACCATTGGGATGTCGTTGGGCCTCAGTTCCGCTCTTTGCACCAGCTTTGGGAAGAACACTACGAAAAGCTGACCCTCAATATTGATGCTCTAGCAGAGCGGACTCGGGCTTTGGGCGGTTATCCAGTTGGCTCAATGGAGGGATTTCTCAAGATTACTACCCTCAAGGAACATGCTGGTAATGTGCCCACAGCAACGGGGATGGTATCTAATCTAGTAGAGGATCACGAGCAGGTTATTCGCAACTTAAGAGAGCATGTGGATCAGTCTGGTGAACAGTTCCACGATCAGGGAACTGCTGACTTTCTGACTGGACTGATGGAAGAACATGAGGAGATGGCTTGGATGCTGCGTTCATTTATTGAAGGACAGGCATTGGAAGGAGATGGTACACAGCCTGCAACACAGACTAAAACCCCTGTAGGTGTGTAGCTATTAATAGATACAGGCAAAAATATAATGTCTAAGTAAAGGGTGCTGTGTAGCCAGTTGAGGGAAGATTGTTTCTTTCCTCAACACTGGTGTTAAGGGAAGAATTTACGCGCATCTGTCCATCTAGTTTGTCTTTGCAAAAATCACATAATACAAGGAGTTTTCAAGTGCCAGATACGTATAAAGCAGAACGTACTATTTCTGCTGCTTTTAAAGAACAAAAGCAAATCGATGATGTGATTCGACGTTTATTAGACAGGGGTGTGCCGAGAGATCATATTTCGGTTATGGGCAGAAACTTCCAGTCTGAAACTCGTATCTCTGGTTTTATTACTAAAAAAGATGTAATTCTGGGAGGTTTGAGAACAGGAGCTATATTTGGTTCCTTATTTGGCTCTTTCCTCAGCTTACTTACAGGGGTGGGTGTACTATTTATTCCATTTGTTGGTTCAATAGTGGCAGCAGGCCCTATTAGTGCGGTGCTGCTAGGAGCTGCAAGTGGAGCGATCGCAGGTAGCGCTGGTGCAGGTTTAGTATCAGTTCTGACTACTTTGGGTATGCCAGAAGATAAAGCCGCAATTTACCAAACCCGTTTACAAGCTGGTGAATTCTTGTTGATGGCAGAAGTTCCGAGCGATCGCGCCGGAGAATTTCAATTACTGTTGGAAAGTGCTGGTGGTGAAGAAATTCACACAATTGAGAAAACTTTGGCTCGTCCCTGTGCTGGTACATGCAACAGTCCAGAAGATTTGTCTCCTGAAGTTCGTTCTCATCTTTCTGATGAAGCTCAGCGCACATTCATTGAGCGCTATAACGCTGTCTTCAATGAGAAAAATGATGAGTTTACAGCTGAAAACGCTGCTTGGGAGGCAGTTCACCAGCAATTTGATGAAGATGAGAACGGTGTTTGGTCAAAAGCTAAGGCCAACGTCTAAACTATTGAACGTTAGCAATTATATATTTTTGGGTGTTGTTGGTAATTGGTAATTCTTAATGGGTAATGGAGTAAAATTCATTACCCATTGTCTATTTGATCTGCGATTCCAAATTCTAATTAAGGCAATTTGTAGCTAGCAACACGTATAGTTAATTGACCTTGGCGAGGATTCTGACTAAATACAAATGCGCCTTCCTCCATTTCCCCACTAGATAAAAAATCAATCTGTTGCTCTCCTGATTCTGCAACTTTACCGTTAATCTGTAACTCAGCCATAATCTGAACTGATTCAGCTGTGTCTCCTCCAGTATTAACGACCTCAAAAGGAACATAAAATTGCCCGTCAATTTCCCGAATAGTTTTTTTGTTAGTAACAGAAAGTATCGGTGGTTGATTCTTGTCGTTCAACCAAGTGTAGCCTACCAAGCTAACAATTACTGCGAGGATGAATGAGGCAGCACTGAATGTCATCCATTCGGCAACTGAACGCTCTGGTTTTTGCTGTTCGGTTTTAGTCATATCGCTAACCTTCCTGCTGCACCGCCAATAGTTGCAGGTAATCCCAACACTAAGGTGTGATCTAACCACATTGTCCAGGGGTCGCTAAAAGTCAACTTTTGAAAGAACCACAGCATAAAAGCGGCTACTAGCAAAGAAACTAAGTAGGACATGATGGTTTCACTTGATGGTCGTTGGAAAACTCCTTGTTGCTGCATCCGCTTTTGCTGGTCTGAAAAGCCTGCCTGAAATACAATGCCATAAGAAATTAGCAGAGATGTGGCGATCATTACCAATTGCCAAGGTGGCGATGCTGCGGCTGCTAGCATGGGAACTTCATCTGTTGGAGCAATGCTAGATGCAATTACGGTTGCACCAATTAGGGTTGCACCCACATCAGCGAAGGTGGCGTGTAACTCATCTTTTGTAGAACTGTTTCCCTTACGGGTTGTTTGTTCTTCTCCATTTCTGCTACCAATATTTCCCAAAAATTGGTTTGCTAATGCCACACCGAGAGTGAAAGGTACACTTTCAAAGATAATTTTGCCTACGATTCCCCTGACAGAAGTTTCAAATGTCAATTCTCGCAACAGCAGCAGTACAAAGGCAGAGCAAGCTAGTCCGATCGCCATTGCTTCTACAGTGTCTATTACTGCTTGATAAGGTCGCCAGTTATGTCTGCGTTTACGAAAGCCTTCTGTCTGGTTGAGTAATAAAACTACACTAAAGGTCAATGCGATCGCCATCATCATTAATTGTGGTTTTGCCTGTGTCCCAATCCACCAGACTTCCATTGTATACAGCAGCGGGATACCAAATAGAAAGCCTCCACAAGCACCGCGAATGATGTCATTTATCTCACTCTTCCACACATTTTTATTACGTTTTTTTACCACTCCTATACTTTCCTTATATTTAGAATTCGCTGAGATTTAGATAAATATAGTTAAGATAAATCAACTGTACAGAGATGAGATATCGCATCTATATACTTTTATCTAAGAGCTAATCCTAAACTATTTATGTCATCCTTAGCAAAATGTAGTGTAGGGTTTGTGTAGCTCAGAATGATAAGCAACAGTAACTTGGTATGAGAATACTTTCATATTCCACATTTATACTTAAGTTACTCTAAGTTATAAAATTTAATTTATCTACTTACAAAAGTCAAAAACAATACAATAAAGTACTATATGTATAATTAAGTAATAGTTTGACAAACTACAAGATGTAAATACCAAATATGAGCACTGAAAAAAGAATCAAGGCTACTGCTAAAAATATATATAAATTAGCTAAAGCTCTAGACTAGTTTGCAATTAAAATAACAATTGTACTGATAATTAAGGAATGATAAGCTAAAATTAGTTACTCCACTATATTTTTATTAAGTGGAGTTTTTTTATTGGATTGAACTTTGAAAAGGTGTAGTGAATAATAACTCGGCTTTAACCATGATCTATCTTACGATTCAACTAATAACTAGCACGCCCAGCCAACAAATTCCATAGAAAAATAGCAATTATTGCACCAATAATTGCAACAATTACACCAGGGATACTGAGAGCCGCTGCGGTGAGTTGCAATCTTCCTGTTTCTAAGAGAGTAACTATAGTACCTCCTATTAACGCACCGATAATACCTAAAATCATGGTTGTAAGAATTCCGCCTCCCTGACGACCAGGGTAAATAGCTTTAGCTATGGCTCCAGCAATCAAACCCAGAATTATCCAAGCAATAATGTTCATAAATTTATTCTACAAAGACTTTATATCTAGCCTATTAATTACAATATTATTTTCCTTCTATCGAAAGATATAGCTGTTAAATATCAAGAAAACTCAGTCTCCTTTCTCGAACTCTGAGATCCAACCTTATAGACACTTTTACTATTTAGTATTTAGAGTTTATTGCTTCGGTTTTGAGGGCTTTGAGCATCGTTACTTAAAATATCTATGTTATTACATATAATAGTAAACCCTGTACAAACATTGAGTTTGCTCGATTACATACTATATTGAAGCCTGTATAAAAAATCAACAAAAATATCTACTTAAAAACCTCTAGAGACTTAAATCATGTCTAGATATTCAGTTAGTTGAATACCAATACGATCTGGTTGAAGGCGCAGATGTTTGCTAATTTTGAATTAGCGAGAACTATTTATGATGCCAGTCTTTTGAAGTTTACTCGTCGTCAGGTATCATTACCAAGTTGTTTGATAGTTTTACATTCCATAGTAGATTAAGAAAATTTGTTTCACTATTAAGGCTAATGCAACTCCAATCATCACGGTGAGTGTTACCTTACCACCAGGAACAAGTGGTTGATTCACACTATTTAAGTTTTCCTGCTCTTGACGTTGCTTCCAACTCATCAACGCCGGAATAATCCCGCCTAAAACTGAAACACTGAATGTTCCAGTGTAGTCTAGGGCAGCAAAGAAGATGCTAGGATTAAGCGTCCCAAGACTCATAGGAGGGAAAAGAACCAACGAATACAGAGGTAAGCGACTAGAAGATTCACCTTGGGTAATTAGAGAAATATCTTTGAAGAAATCTAGCAACCCGTACACAAATCCAATAAATGATGTAACGATCGCAAACTCTGAGAAAATCGATACTAGCACTCCTAACCATTCCCCTGCACCACCAGCTCGCAAAATTTGCAGTGGATCAAAAACGGTTCTGCCATCAGAAATACCTTGTAGTACATCGGAACTGACACTTCCCAAAATCACAGCATTCCACGCTAAGAACATGATTAAAGGAATTGCAGAACCAATGACGATGGAATTACGAATCTTGTGGACATCTCCTTCTAATTGGGTAACAACGACAGGCACAACGTTATGGTAAAACAGGGCGACACACATGACTGAAACAGCGCTACCAAGGGCACTCCAGTTCTGAAATAAAAATTGGGCACTTTTAACTTGCCCTCCTCCCAGCAGTAATAGTCCCAAGAATGAAACAATCACAATCCCCACAAAGGCGCTGTTTAATTTCTCAATAAACTTTTCTCGCCCAAGATACATAATGCCGCCAAATAGGAGAGTGAAAGTCGTTGTCCCCACCCACATAGGCAAAACGTTCTGCACACCCCAGACTTTTGCAACCGCAGATACTAAAATTTCTCCACCTTGGGTGATATATGCTACCAGTAGAGCATAGTGCATAAATAGATAAGCGCCGCCAGCAATTCGCGCTCCCAGCTTACCAAGGGTCTTCTGAACAATTGCTAACAAACCTACACTCTGCCGCCCCTCTAAATGCATTGCATTCAAGGTCACTTCTGCAATTAACAAACCTGAGACTAAAGCGTAGAGCCAAACAGCAATCAGCAGGGCTGTGGATGGCAAAATTCCAGATGGCAGAGTAACCGCAGGTAGGGCGAGAATACCAGCCCCAACCGTGGTTCCAGCAATCAGCGCAGTACTCCCTAATACACTACCCGGTTGATGATTTAGCTTATTTCCATCAAATTCGAGGTGAGAAAACAACCGAGTGACTTGCTCTTGATTCGATTTGAGAACAGTCTTCATAAGGGTAATACTAAAACATACATGCTCAAGCCAAGTATACAATGTTAACATATGTAAAGATTGGAGCAAAAACCCTTGACTTACTGCTCTTTCAGCTAATTTTTAGGGTTTATAGAGTGATTGCTCACTTCACAATTAATACAACTTTCTGAGTGGGGGCGTAATTTGGTAACACTAAATTCAGCTTTGCTTCGTTGAGATGCAGATGACGTTCTAGCACAGCAGAGATTACATCTCGGAAATCAGTAGCGATCGCTAAGTCTCTGCTTTGGTAAAGTTGGGTTGTTGATAGACCAGGCCATTCTCCGTAAACTTTACCGCCACGAACTTGACCACCTAAAACCCACATTACATTGCCATGTCCGTGGTCAGTGCCACCGCTGTTATTTTGCTGCACTGTGCGACCAAACTCGGACATCACTACAATTGCTGTATTTTGGTAAACAGACCCCAAACCTTGGACTAGCGCCGCTAAACCCTCTCCCAATCTTCCCAAGTTCTGGGCTAATTGTCCTTGAGTGCCACCTTGATTGACATGAGTATCCCAACCACCTAAAGCTACAAACCCTAACTCGATTCTGGGATCTTTGACCATCAGTTGTGCTAATCGTTGGGCATCGCTGGTAAACCCGTTAGGTAAGGGCGCACCATTATTAGCCATTTCCATTTCGCTATCCAGGCTATTCATTAAAGCCTGTCGCGCCATCCTTCCTTGCCGATAAGTTTGACTCAGGGCATCATTACCGCTATAAAGTTGGTCAAAAGCCGCTCCGACTTGAGGATGATCTATTGACAGAGGCTTATTAGCATTTTTACCCCTTGCTAAATTAGCTACAGCCATCCGACCAGAAAAGATTAATGGTGTTGTCTGCCCCACACTCACTGCCTGTATGGGTGTCTTGTTGGAAATCACCCCCAGCAAACGGTTCATCCAACCATCTTGAGTACGTTTGTCACCAGGCGTAGCGCTTTCTATATATTGTTGAGCATCAAAGTGAGAGCGAGTCGGGTCTGGAGAACCGCAAGCATGAACAAATGCCAGACTACCCTGCTGCCAAAGGGGCATCAAAGGAGATAACGCTGGATGCAATCCAAAGCGACCATCTAAATCTAGGACTCCCCCGTTTTTGCCTGGTTGGGGAATGGCAATTTGCGGTCGGGCTTGATAATAAGCTGTCTCTGAGTAGGGAACCACTACATTTAAGCCATCCACAGCACCGCGTAGGAAGATGACAATCAAGCGCTTCTGTTTACTGTTGCGAGTAGCAGATTTAGCTACCCAAGCATGGCTTCCTACGGTTGTGATTGCGGAAGCTGAAAAAATTCCAGTTTGGATGAGAAAGTCGCGTCTTTTCATAATTGTTAGCGGCGCATAAATTCTGGACTGCCCAAGATTAGAGCAGTGCGGATTTGAGGAGAACTAGAAGCGATCGCATTTTGAGTTGTTGCAGAAAAAGAATTACCAAGTGTATTACTCAGTTGTCTAGCATCTACAGTCACAATGGGAGGTCTTTGCTGTGTTGGTGTCATTTTCTTTGCATCCACCTTTGTGGGTGAGCCAGATGGTGGTAAATTTGCAGTGGCGATCGCAATCGCAAAGCTAAGCCGGCGGGTGATGGCGTCAGGATTTAACCATGCATCTTCGGTGTTTTTATAACCATTTGGTGTCTGACAACGGTAGAGAGGCATTGCCAACTGTTTGAGAAAGTCGATTATTGAGATTGGTCTGACGTGCTTGACGTTGATATTTGTCGCCCGTACCACTGAGATAGCGTATTGATATGGTGTTTTGAACTTGGCGTTAAAGTTTTTCGTGTCCCAAAACTCTCGGCTGTGAAAAAGAGTGTTGAGAACCTCGCGAATATTTCCATCAGTGGCGAGGTAGCGTTGTGCTAACTGGTTTATCAAAGCACTGGGGGGGCGATCGCTAACAAAATATTCAGCTAACTTGTAGCTAATATGACGTGCTGTGGCAGGACTACGAGCCAAAATATCTAGAGCTTGCTCTCCCTCGGCTTCACCACTGCCTTTGATAGTATGTCCTAAAAAAACTTTGTCACTAAAATCATGGTGTTTTGGGTTAAAGTAAAATCCCGAACCATTCTTTGTCTCCTGCTCAGGACGACTTAATCCCCAGCCACTCAAAATCCGCGCTAGAGCAATCACATCTTGCTGGGTATAGCCTGCATCCACACCAAGAGTGTGTAGCTCCATTAATTCACGGGCATAGTTCTCGTTCAAACCTTGGATTTTACCACGGGCATCGGGGCGACTAGCAGCGCTATTTCGGAAGTTGTCCAGATAATACAGCATCGCCGGATGATGAGCTGTTGCCCCCAGCAGGTCACGAAAGCGACCCAAGACATAAGGTCTAATAGCCTCTTGTTCGTAGGCTCCTACCCAAAGACCATTGTGTCCTTTACCTGCATCCACATTGAAGTGGTTAAACCAAAAGTCCGCCATCACTTCCTGGAGTTGCCGGGAACTGCTCGTTGCTCGTAATAACCGTGCCTGAATAGCCTCATTTAGCACCTGTCTAGCATGTCTGTCTGCGACTTTAATTTGTTCGGGGCTGGGTTTTTGTTCTGGGGAAGGAGCTTTTCCATATGCCAAGAGTTCCACCGGATTTAGGCGTAAAGTTTCTAGCTGAGAGATTTGGCTAGTGAGGCTTGGCGGCTCAGAAATGGAGTTGGGTGAGAGCTGTTCTTGGATGTAACGCTCTACACCCATAGACTCCACTCTTTGCATATCTCCAGGGCGAGGCCCGAAGCTAAGGCGATTAACTATGTGTATTACTTTTGGGTCAACAGGTGTAGAAGTTGCGTTGCTGGGGTCAATTCCTCCCAGTAAGACAAATAGCGATAACACCCAGTATTTAGGTTTCACGGTCATAGGGCTAATGTTACTGTGGTGGAGGATTTTTTTTACATGCGATCAGCAAACTTTAGATATCATAACTAATACCTGAAGCTTTTTTCTATGTCCGTGTCATTACTTATATTTATGAGAATGCATGAATGGAAAAAGGTTTAAATGCTTACTCCCAGTCAGGAAAATAATTTACCAATTTGTGCCAAATCTACATTTCCACCGCTGATGATTACACCAATGTTTGCGTGCGGTGCTTTAACTACACCTTCTAATAAAGCTGCTGCTGCTAATGCGCCAGTGGGTTCAACTACAATTTTGAGGCGTTCCCACAAAAAAAACATAGTGCGAATAATCGCTTCTTCCGAAACTGTCACCATATCATCGACGTAATGCAGTACTAAGGGAAAAGTAATCTTACCAAGGTTGGGAGTACGAGCGCCATCGGCAATGGTATCAGGATTTTTGACGGTTTGTAGGGTTTTGCTGTAAAAGGAACGGGTAGCATCGTCGGCTAGTTCTGGTTCTACGCCAATTACTTTACAATTGGGTAAAAGTGCTTTGGTTGCGATCGCACAACCGGAAAGTAATCCGCCACCGCCACAGCAAACTAATAGTAAGTCGAGTTGACCAACTTCTGCAATCAGTTCTAAAGCAGTTGTCCCCTGTCCCGCGACTACATGCAGATGATCGTAAGGAGGAATAAGTGTGAGAGCGCGCTCGCGTGCTAAACTTTGAGCTAATTCTTCCCGGTTTGTTGATTGGCGATTGTAGAGAATCACCTCAGCACCATAACCGCGAGTAGCAATTTGCTTGACTGTGGGAGCATCGTCAGGCATGACAATTGTAGCGGGAATATTTAGCAGCTTTCCAGCTAAGGCGATCGCTTGAGCATGATTCCCCGATGAATAAGTAATCACGCCTTTTTGTTTTTGTGCTGCGGATAGTTGCAAAAGTGCATTGTACGCACCTCTAAATTTGAAGGCTCCTGTGCGTTGAAAATTTTCGCACTTAAAAAACACTTGACTATGGGTGCGATCATTGACGATTCTGGAAGTTAACACAGGTGTGCGATGAGCAATACCCAAAAGCCGCTCATGCGCTGCTTGCACATCGGTTATGGTGACGGAGTTAGGCTGAGACATCGATGGCAATGTTAAAGATGTTTGCTTTTTATTCTTAAACGAAAGAGTATTGCTGCCAATCACCTACTGGTTGGTAGCCAATCTTTTGATAAATGTGATTGGAAGTTGGGTTTGCCAAGTCCGTGAATAAAAAGCAGAATTGATTTCCCTGATTCAGTAAAGTCTGACTTAACGCTGCCACGCAAGCACTGGCGTAGCCTTTCCGGCGGTACTCTGGAGGCGTGTACACCATATTCACCCCCACACCGTTGGGTGTGAAGCTGCCACGACAAGCTATTGAAACCGGAACTTCATCTTGCCAAAGGTAAGCATAACCTTGCTGCAACACCCGTTCAGCCCAGTGTTCTGGATCTGTCTCAATTTTGCCCAATGCTTCGAGTGCAAAAGCTTCATTCCAGTTTTTGAGAAGTTCTTTGTCTCCTTCTGTAGCCTGTCTTAAATAACCTGTGATTGAGACAATCATCTGTACCTTTTCCAGTTTAAAGGTACGTAAGTCCATCTTCATTTCGTAAGATTGACTAGTTAGCGATCGCCACACCAAAGCAAATACTTGAGCCTCATCTATGGGAGCCATTACTCCTGGTAGAGAATTGCAGGAGAGATATAAATCTTGAGCAAGTAGCTCCACCGCCTGCAAATCTTTAATCTGGGACAGCACTAAATTTCTAGGTGGTGTTCTCAAAGCTACGGCTACGATATCATCATCTGCATCCACGGTTGCCAAATAAGGCTGTTCTTTGAAGCGTTCAGGATTTTGAATCAAAGCGTTGCTTAGTGCCAGCAGCAGGTTATGCAATGCTTCCTGACTCAGCAAGTAGTCTTTCACCCGTGCGTAAAATTGACTTGCATCTTGAAATTGATGAACTTTCATTTTACTTTTCTAAACCTTCGCCGCTAACAGTTGTGCTACTCATTTGTTCTCGTAAAACTGCAACTTGAGAAAGCATAATTTTCTCCATCGCACCAGGTTCCATTACTCCCATCCAGCGAATCATCGACGAGATAAATAGTTCTTTGAGGTACGCGAAGGAGAAGCCATCTGTCAGTGCAACCATCTGGCTCAAGGCCTCGTCAGATAAGCGCATTGTAGTTTTCAGTTTATTGTTCCACAAAGCGATATAAGCTTCTCTTTCGAGCATCTCTGGTAATTCAAAGTGATACTTGCGGTCAAAACGGCTGGGGCGATCGCAAATTGCCGCATCTAAACGTTCTGGATGATTAGTACTAGCAATGGTGACAATCCCCTGGTTCAAGGCAAAGCCATCAAGTTCATTCAAAAAGAAAGAACGATTTTCGTCAGTCAACAGAGAATCGATATCTTCTAATATCAAAATACAAGGCGCAGACTGCCGTGCTTGTTTAAATACTCTCCGCATATTTTCACTATCAGTAGCATACTCAGACTTGAAACTTTTTACATACAAACAAGGCTGCTGCATTTGATTAATCAATGCTTTTATCGTGTGAGTTTTGCCATTTCCCGGTGAGCCAATTAGCAAAATACCGCGCTTCCAAGGCACACCATAATCTGCGTAAGTTTCTCGGCAGGCAAAGAAGTTTATCAGGTCATCTTGAATATCCTGTTTGAGAGTACCATGCAAAATCAGATTCTCAAAATTTGCACCTTTAATTGATTGAAAAAGGTCTGGATTTTTATTCCAGTAACCATCTTCAAAAACCAAAACTTCATCACGGATTTCCGAGTTCCATTCACAAACAGCAGCAAAAAAATGTTCAGCTAACTCTTTGCTATCAGCCAAAACCCAGTAATAACGAGTTTTACAATAACCCTCCTGCCAACTCATTAAGAGTACATCCAATTTCTCTTTTTGCCATGTGACTTCAAAGCTGGCATTTTCTGTATATTCATAAACCTTGTTGTCCATTCCATTCCAACCAGTGATAATCTGGTTATGGATATAAGCGTCATATTGAATACTACAAAGGTTTGCCTCAGCATAGTTCTCTAAATTAAACGAAGCATCACTACCTTCTAGCAGTGCTTTTTTCGGATAAATTGCTGCTAATTCTTGACTAACGTGGTAGGCGATCGCGCTATTAGGTAAGCTCAGCGCTTCTGTAATCAATTGTTGAATTTTCACAGTGATTTATTCTCTTTGGTGGTAGTAATGCAGGAATCCTGATATTAGTAATTAGCTACAATACATCTCGAACAAATTCCAGATAATCAATTAAAAATTACCCAAGTCCTAAGCAGTAACCTCTACGCTCATATTCACATTAGACCTCTTACATGAATCAGATTATCAACTGCCAAACAGAGAAATTTCTCGTTACTCTCTGCGCCTCTGCGCCCACCGTTCGCCTTTGGCGTCTCCCCTTGGGAGAAGTTTTGATGCCTACGGCGGGCTGCGCCAACGGCGGAAACCGCCGCTCAAACTTCTCTCTGCGTGAACCTTAAAATTCTTATTTTCAAATACTCGTACGATAGACCTATTAATGATCGTGTACTCTGCGAAAAGCCTCTATTTATCTACATCTACAGTTTTATTTCCAAACATAGACTTTACACTACAGGTTAATTTTATACAAATCGCTGCACAAATTCATACATTAAATCTACCCTGCCTTTACGTAACATCGCTGGATCTAACCTTTCAGTAGTGTTACAAGTCATCAAAATAACCAAACGCTGCTTTATCTGAATTCCAGAATCATCAATTACACTTTGGTACAAAGTACCGTCCAGTAAACTCAGAATATGTTCTGTTTTGTTATTGTATTGAGCCACTTCAGAAGCACGATTTTGTGCTAAATTATCAGCTTCATTAATTACAATACAAATACGCTCTAAATATATTGGTGGTACAAAGTTTGCGATCGCATCATGATCTAGAATAAAAATTACATATCCTAAAGGTACAAGAATTTCTTTTGCTACTGCCTGTGTCCATGCAGTTTTACCCGTACCTGGTTCACCATTTACAACAACCGCTAACTGGTTTTGATTAAGAACTGCTTGCTGCACTAAGTCAGTAAAATCCTGAATATCTTTCGGGAATGTGCGAATAGGAAATTGGCTGTGAACTTTGCCTACACGACTTTGATATCCACTCAGCATTATTGCTAAGTCGTAAGTTGCCTTGTTAATTAATGGCGTGATATTTGTCGCCATTAAAGTATACTGTCGCCGTCCGCGATCGTAGGGGTCAATTTGTAGCCAAATGTCATATTTAGACCAGTAGGCATAAACAGTGTTGATAACATCTAGACGTTCCCAGTTAACAAATCTCTCTACAGGAAAATAAAAATCCCTTTCTGAGTAATACTGAGTAATAATGTCTGGACGTCCCAATAGTTTTAAAACTCGTAAAACAGTAATTTCTTGCAGTCGGTTAAGAACGTAATCAATAGGAATGCTACTCCGGCTGACAAATTGTACAATAGGCGTTTCTGTACTTAAAACATCTTTGTATCGATGATCTGGTGACAGAGGATCAGGTGTAATGTAACTCCAAAATTTTTCAACTTCGTAGCGCGTGTTATCAGATACAATATTTAATAAATTAGCCCACCAAGCGTAATTAGTCCGCCCCAAAGTATCAGCAACGGTACTTGCTAAATTTAAACCTTTTTGACTTAATTCGCGCGTATCACTATACAATAGTTGCCACAAAAATCCCCAGTCTAATTCTCGATGAAACGGTCGCCAACCGCTAGCAAGTAAGCTCTGACGGTTGTTGTTTGCAGAAGTGCCTTCATTGCTTCTAAAATAATCAAAACTCATATTTTTAGTGATGCAGCGTTAACCGAGTTAGTTTGTCTGACGTAGGGAATTCTGAAAAGTTTTATTGTAATATAAACTACTTGCGTCCAAGTCGCCATAATAAAAGCGTCTATCAATTAAAATCTGAACCGTTATGACACGCAAACGGTTAAATAGTAATATTTTCTACTATGTAAATACGGTAGGATAAGCGATTAATAATTTAATATTCTTTTATGGTTTGCAAATAAATAAAACACCATACCTAACTTAGATTTTAGTATCTTACATAACTTTACATATCTAGTCGCTATTAGGATTTGAATTATTAAGAATCAAGCCAGCCCAACAGGTGGTAAGCGCTCCAGATCAACTCTTTGCCTTACTTGCAACTAGAGAGTTAAAGAATAGGTAAGTATTTAAGCTTACCCAGCCTCTTTTGTATTATACTATAATACATAAATAATAGTTGAGTCAAGTTTTTTAATAAACTCATTGATAAGTTATTACTTTACGCTTTGTTTCGATGTGGTTTCATACACATTAACATCTTGATAAATTGAAGATGGTTATTTGCTGAAATCAAGGATTTGAAGCAATGACAGGAATAATTTTGTTTTTAGTTTTCTGCTTTCTTTGGCTAATTGGTTTAAGCCTTTTGGCAGAAGTTTGGTTTTATGAAGAAGAACAAGAGTTGTAATGGCGAGTCGTAGCTCGTGCGATCGCCAATGTGTTTGAGTATATTACTTTTGAATTGTAAAACTTCGAGATAGCTGATATTGAGAAGCCTATTGAAGAACTGAGTGTAGATGGAAACAAGATTCGTCTGCGTACCCTCCAAGGAGAACCTTGTACTTGGTAAGAATATAAAGAGTTAAACTCATCCCACCCCTAAAAGGTGATGGGATAACACGAAAGACAGTTAACTGTTAACCACCTACTAATAATTAAAAAATTTCTCCACGCATCTAACAAATATTTCCACACCCATTGCCAACGCGGTTTCATCAAAATCAAACCGGGGATGATGATGAGGATAAGCTAAGTCTTTATCCGGGTTAGCAGAACCTAAAAAGAAATAACAACCAGGAACTTCTTGTAAAAAGAAGGACATATCTTCGCCACCCATAGTTTGGCATTCTGGCACAATACCCACAGGAGTTTCGATCACATCTTCCGCCACCGATCGCACTAGTTCCGCCATGCCAGCATCATTAATTACTGGTGGATAAAGTGACGAATATTCTAAATCATAACTTGCACCATAACTCTGGCAAATTCCTCTAACAATCTGCTCGATTCGCTGTTTGAAAAAGCCTTCAAAAGCCGGATTAAAATATCTGACAGTCCCACTCATTCTCGCTGTATCAGCAATCACATTCCGTCTGGTTCCAGCATGAAGTTCGCCCACTGTCACCACAGCTGAATCAATGGGATTGACATTACGAGCGACAATGGTTTGCAGGGCATTGACGATTTGGGCAGCAACGACAACAGAATCAATAGTTTGATGGGGCATAGCACCATGTCCACCTTTGCCTAAAATCTTGCATTCAAAGGACTCTACAGCTGCCATCAACGCCCCACTGCGGACACCCACTGTCCCCAGGGGCAAATTATTCCACAAGTGCAAACCGATAATGGCATCCACATCAGGGTTTTTTAGTACCCCAGTTTCAATCATCGGTTTTGCACCTCCTGGCCCTTCTTCCGCTGGCTGGAAGATCATTTTCACTGCACCAGCAAAGTCTTCACGATGCTGATTAAGATAATAAGCTGTGCCAAGTGCGATCGCTGTATGTCCGTCATGTCCACAAGCGTGCATTACTCCATCATGCTGCGATCGGTAGGGTACTTCGTTGAGTTCTTGAATTGGCAAAGCATCCATATCTGCCCGAATCGCCAAAACTTTTGTAGTGCTGAGTTTGTTACCTTTAATGGTGGCAACAATTCCAGTTTGGGCTATACCTGTTTGGTGCTCAATTCCCCATTCTTGCAACTTGTGCGAGACAAATTCAGCAGTGAGTTTTTCTTGAAAACCCAACTCTGGTTGTTGATGCAATCGCCGCCGCCACTCTATCAATTGTGGTTGCAATGAGCGAATCGAGAGTCGGATTCGAGACAGATCAACAGCGGGGTTGGGAAAAGTAGAAACCATTATAAAGACAAGCTAGGTGAACACTGCTAACTTAGGTTATTTTCCTAGTTTAATCTTTCAGAAAGTGTCAAGTATTTCTAAATCTAAATCTGATGCTATTTGGGCGAGTTTATCCAAATCAGTTGGGTGATCTAGATAGGGTAAGCAGCCTAAAACAGGCGTGTTAGTTAGTGATTGAATCAAGTTTAGTGGTGTCCAGTCGGCTATTTCGGCATCGGAACGGGGTTGTACGCAGTTAAGCACAATGCCTTTGAGATTCACGTGTGATTGTCTAGCTAATGCCACATTCGCTACTGCTTGGGCGATCGCTCCTAATCTGACTGGCACTACTAACACTGTTGGTAGACGCCATTGTCCCGCTAAATCAGCTATTGTTAGTTCCTCGGTTACTGGTGAGCCTAACCCTCCCAAAGCTTCTACGAGGAGGAAATCGTGACGTTTTTGCAGTCCTGATAAAGTTTGCCACACCACTGCTAAATCAACTTGACGGTTTTCTTTTGCTGCGGCGATGGGAGGCGCTAGCGGTGCTTGAAAGTACAAAGGTGTAATTTCTTGGGCAGATTGCTCCAGCGAAAATAGCTTTTGATACAATTCGCGATCGCCTACTCCTGATTGAATCGGTTTCATAATTCCCCAGCGACGCTGCGAGTAATATTTTTCCAAATAGGCTGCTAAAGCTGTAGTTAAAACAGTTTTGCCAGCCTCCGTATCAGTTGCAGTAATCAGTAGTGTGTTCAACATTAATTTCTTTGATCAGGAAACGGTTGGGGAGTTACATTCGCAGGCGGGAAAGTTTGTTCTGCACCAGTTGTAGGAGTTGGTGTAGGTATCTCAGTAAAAATTGGCGCGGGGGTTTCTATGGGTGTTGGTGTTTCTATGGGCGTTGGTGTGGGTGTTTCAGTAAAAATTGGCGTGGGTATCTCTATGGGCGTTGATGTCTCTGTGGGTGTTGGTTGAACTGGTTTTTCTAATGCCACATTGAGGTTATAGTTGCTTTCGGCAACTCCCGTAACTAGAGTTAACTGAATAGTGTATCTACCACTAACTGGTAATGTTCCGTCATAGGATGTTACTTGCTGGGAGCTATTATCAATTGGTTGCTGATTGGGATCTAATACTGTTAGTAAAATACCGCTTCCTTGCTCAATAAATGTTGTTAACTTAGCTCCCTCTTGCCCAAAAAATGTGTATTGGATGATTTGATTTGCTTTTAGGGTATCTTCAACCGTGGTTATGTTAGATGCTCCCAGCCTGAGACGCTTATTAGATATAACAGGTTCATCACTAGTAGGTGTAGGTGTAGAGGTGAATGTCGTACCACCTGAAATCACTGGTGAAGGGAAAGTTTGTGGTGGTGCTGTTTCTGAGGAAGTATTTGACTGACTGCGGATAGAACTGACCAGCGCCCAAGAACCAAATCCCGCTAATATTACCACAGCACTGCCAATAGCCCCGATCGCCAGTGGATTATCCAAGACTGAGCTAGCACGGCTGGATGGAATCACAGGATCGGGTTTATTTGACGCAGCTGGTGGTGATACTGGGTTGGGGGCGCGACCAACAGCCATTGTTTGCAAACTGGATACACCGGGAGTAGAGACACTGGATTGATCTGCTTGCAATGCTTGGATTACACTAGTGGCACTTTGGAAGCGATCGCTCGGTAAATGATTCAACATGCGATTTAATACCGTAGCAAATCTCGGATTCACATTTACCCAGCGTTGCCAAGTCCAAGTTAGTTGATTTTCATCAAACAAAGCGTTTGGTTCTTTACCAGTCAGCAAAACTATCGCTGTGACTGCTAGTGCATACAAGTCACTACTAGGATAAGCTTGCCCTGTTTGCATTTGCTCGCTTGGAGCATAGCCTAATTTTCCTACAGTAGTAACTGGCAATATGCTATCTGGAGATTGCAATCGTGTTGCTAGTTCTTTTACCACCCCAAAGTCAATTAACACTGGTTTAGCATCGCTATCTCGCAAAATAATATTCTCTGGCGAGATATCTCGGTGAATAATTCCTCTACTATGAATATGCTCTAAAACTGGCAACAGAGAGCGCATCAACTGCAATACTTCTGTTTCTGTGAAAGTTTGATTAACAGCTTGGCGCTCAGTCAGCAAATCTCGATACGTCTTCCCTGCAACGTAGTCCTGCACTAAACACAAGCGCTGGTCTTGCTCAAATCTTTCCCTAAATTTCGGCACTTGGGGGTGTTCTATCTGATACAAAATAGCAGCTTCTCTGTGAAAAAGCTCTTGCGCCTTTTCCCAAGTAGAAGCTTCCGTTACCGTTGAGAGCAACTCTTTGATGGCGCAAAGTTCGTTAAAGCGCCTCTGATCTTCTGCGAGATAAGTTCTACCAAATCCTCCCTGTCCAAGGATTTGAACTATTCGATAACGATTTTGCAGGACAGTGCCAATTGTAATGGGTGGTTGCATGATCAATTGGTTAAGTGTAATAGCAACTGAGGAGTAACTTACTTAAAGTATGAGGTATAAACTTTCAAAGCCGAATTACTTAGAATAAAATACACTGATTAGAAATAACTGGCGTCAGCAGTCTTCCATAGAAGTTGGACTTACATACAAAGACATACTTAACTTGATTTTCATACTCTGCCCTCAGTAAGAATGTGTGAGAAAAGTGAGAAAGTCAACAATAGTGGGTATAAACTTGCTTTGTTGATTTTATTTAGTTTACTGTGAGGACAAAGAAGTCCCAGCAACAGCGGTATGCCCTCCCACGTGGTAGTCTGCCGTCCGCCCTTAGCCCTAACCAACACACGGGAGAGTTTGACAAATGCGGTTGCTCTGAAAATTTGTTGTATGAATTAGAACTTCTAAACAAGTCTGTCAGCTTATTTATTTGCCGCTAGTATCATAGAATAATCAGCTACCTCTGTATTTTGTCAATAACGGTTCGCTTAAACACTCTTCCACTTTATTGTGGTTTGGGTAAAGGGTAAGGGCGAAAGGGGAAGGGTGAATTCAAACATTTCCCCTTTTCCCTTTTCTCTTTTCCCTTTCACCGAACCGTATTGCGTGTTTTACTGTCTGAGAACCAACTTAAAGATTACTTAAGCTGGGAATAGTATCCTCTCGGTTATAAATGAAGTAGTTAGAAGCAGCAATTTTCCATACCCATCTTTGAAAGATTGAGATTATTTACCTCAAGCAGAAAAAAATTTGAAATATACATCTAGTGGACGTACTTAATGTCAGTTAAGCTATCAATGGTTTGTTTGCCATAAGGGCTAGAGAGCTAGTGAATGATAATTTTATGGAGAAATGTTTAAAGTTTGTATCAAAGCTTCAATAAATCTCACAAATGATTTTTCAGGCTATTTTTCGGTTAAATCTACTAAATCTCTGATGGTAATATTGCCATGAATGCACATCGAGGATCTGCTGTGCTCAGCTCTGCAACTTTCAAAGTGCAACCAGCAGCAACAGGACTGACTGATAATCATCGCCTGCGGCTATTTTCTGGCTCTGCGAATATACAACTGTCTCAAGAAGTCTCTCGTTATCTGGGTATGGACTTGGGGCCAATGATCCGCAAAAGATTTGCGGATGGAGAACTCTATGTTCAAATCCAGGAATCGATCCGTGGTTGTGATGTTTATTTAATCCAGCCATGCTGTCAACCTGTGAACGATCACTTAATGGAATTATTAATTATGGTTGACGCCTGTCGTCGAGCTTCCGCCCGACAGGTGACGGCAGTAATTCCCTATTATGGTTATGCCCGCGCTGACCGGAAAACGGCAGGACGAGAGTCAATAACTGCTAAGCTGGTTGCTAACCTGATCACAGAAGCAGGTGCTAACCGAGTTCTGGCAATGGATTTGCACTCGGCTCAAATTCAAGGCTATTTCGATATACCTTTTGACCATGTTTACGGTTCGCCAGTATTGCTGGATTATCTAGCAAGCAAAGAACTATCTGACATTGTGGTTGTTTCTCCTGATGTTGGCGGTGTTGCACGGGCTAGGGCATTTGCGAAAAAACTGGGTGATGCGCCATTGGCAATTATCGACAAACGTCGCCAAGCACACAACGTTGCTGAGGTTTTAAATGTCATCGGCGATGTTAAAGGCAAAACGGCAGTGTTAGTGGACGACATGATCGACACTGGGGGGACAATTGCCGAAGGGGCGCGATTGCTACGTGAGGAGGGAGCAAGTCAAGTATATGCATGTGCAACTCATGCAGTGTTCTCACCACCTGCAATTGAGAGATTGTCTAGTGGCTTGTTTGAAGAAGTCGTTGTCACCAATACAATCCCGATCGCAGAAAACAATCGCTTTCCACAACTAGTGGTGCTTTCTGTGGCTAATTTGCTTGGAGAAACCATTTGGCGGATTCACGAAGATACCTCAGTCAGTAGTATGTTCCGCTAGTAAGCAAAAGACTGTAATTATTGTTACAGTTTTGCATGAACAAGTATGAAGTGTGGAGTATGAAATTTTTCAGCCTTCATGCTTCATTTTTTATGAGCTGCTAACGTTTCTACCTCAGAAACCACCCGTTCTAATTCTGCAACGATCGCAGCATTTCCAGTCTTTTTGAAGGCATCCACAAGCGTTCTATAGTACCAAAGAGTACCTTCTCTACCCCCCTGAAAGCGTTCCCAAAGTGATTCGCCTAAAACGCGATAATCTTTGAGAATTGAGCGAGCATTGTAAAGTTTATCGGCTACTGATACAAGTAGTACTGATGGAGAAGCAGTAGGTATATGAGCAATGTATGCTTCCTTACGCTTTCGCCAAGGGGGTTTGGGTATTGCGTCGGCGTCAGTACAAGCATCGACAATTTCTGTCACCTTGTCCCCAAAACGGCGGCGAATTTCTTCGCGTGTTGCAGCACCGCCTTGATCTTCTACAGCATCGTGCAAAAGAGCCGCGATGGCTTCATCTTCATTTGCTCCGTATTCTAAAGCAATACTGGCAACGCCTAACAAATGGGCGACATAGGGGACACCTGAACTTTTACGAACTTGGTTGGCGTGGAGTTGTGTAGCGTAGACAAGGGCTGTGGTAAAGCGTTCTGAAAGCATTGTATGCATAGTTGTCGTCAGATATCGCACTTTATACTGAAAATTATGCGATCGCACTGCTTTTAGTATAATTTTGAAGGCAAACCACAGAGGCGAGATTTTGATTAGCGCCAAATTTTACAATTTCCCAAACTATTTAATTCAAACTAATGGTAGTAAAAGTTTGCTCTCAAATAGCCATATTTCATTTGTAATTGAACAGATATAAAATTTTTTAAATCAGGAAATTAGGAAATTTTAAACTTTTATACGTACAATATATAAAATTGTCTTTTGACTCTAATCTAAACTAATTTTGAGCCATCAATTTAGATGTGCTAGACCATTGTGGATATTTCCACAGCTAAGTATTTAATTTGGAAAATACATGGGATTATTAAGAGTTCTTTTAGCATTGACAGTTGTAGTAGCTCACTCAAACGCTATTTTTGGATTGATTTTTACACAAGGAGTCGTCGCTGTTCAGACCTTCTTTATTATATCTGGATTTTACATGACGATGATTTTAGAGAAAAAGTATATTGGTAAAGGTAGCTATAAGTTATTTATTTCCAATAGAATGCTTCGACTTTATCCTATTTACTGGGTAGTACTTATTATCACAATACTCGTCAATTTAGTTGCAGTTTTTGTCATAGATAAACCTGTGACTCTTTCTTATTATATTAATTATTTCTCTGAGATGAGCTTTGGTACATTCTTGTTTTCAGTGATCACGAATATCATTCTGCTTGGACAAGATGTTGTTATGTTCTTAGGATTAGATACTGAAACAGGAAAAATGTTTTTTACAAGTGATTATTTCAAGACTGACCCAGAACTTTGGAGGTTTTTATTTATTCCCCAGGCATGGACTTTAGGTATTGAACTAACATTTTACTTAATTGCTCCATTTATTGTTCGCAGAAAGACCTCGACAATATTAACATTGATATTTCTTAGCTTATTGCTCAGAGTATACATATACTTCTATCTGGGATTGACTAATGATCCGTGGATTCATAGATTCTTTCCTACAGAACTAGCTTTATTTCTTTTAGGAACTATTTCTTATAGAATTTACTCAAAAATAGCAAACAAAAAAATTGGAAAGATAGAATTATCAATTACAGTAATATTTCTTTTAGCAACTATTTTCTACCAATTTATTCCAGATTTTTATAAAATGTGGAGTTTTTACATATTCTCATGCTTGTCAATACCATTTATTTTTAAAGTTACAAAAGATTCAAAATTTGATATGCGTTTAGGAGAATATTCGTATCCTATTTATATTGTTCATAGGATTGTTATTCAGGCACTCACGCCACTTACTGATCGCTTGAGAATTGATGATTATAGAGGTGAATTGGCGACAGTATTATCATTTTTCGCTGCATTTCTATTAATCAAATATGTCTCCGAGCCAATCGAAAAAATTCGTCAGTTAAGATTTAAAAATGCTAAAAAGACTATGGTTTAAGAATCAAGCTAATACATAGTCACATAAATCCAAATACCATTCTAGATTGTTCAAAGCCTTGTATAGAAAAGGACGAAATTCGCAACGTGTTGCTGTTCTCATGGGCTTTCTGCTTCGATTCCTGTAAGCATGATTAAACTTGACTAATCCCAAAAAGCTGGAGTCTTTACAGGGTCAATATTTCCAAGCCAAGCAGACAATTCAGCCTCTCTAATTTCCTGAATCGAATAGAGTTTGCAAAAACTCCCTGGAATTGTGACGATTACGCTAGAATTGTTAAAGGTTCTTTACAGAATTTGCTGATCATCCCCAATTCTGTTAGAAAAGCCTAGCATTCACAATGTAAATCTCAAAACCCCTTCTAGAGTTCACCAAAAGCTTCTATGACGCTCCCAATTCGTAACGTCGCCATTATTGCCCACGTTGACCACGGCAAAACCACCCTGGTTGATGCACTTCTCAAACAATCCGGTATTTTCCGCGAAGGCGAAGACGTTCCGGATTGTGTCATGGACTCCAACGCTCTAGAACGGGAGCGGGGGATTACCATTTTGTCCAAAAATACAGCGGTTCGCTATAGAGAGACACTGATCAATATTGTCGATACTCCTGGACACGCTGATTTCGGTGGTGAAGTTGAACGCGTACTCGGCATGGTTGATGGGTGTCTTCTGATTGTCGATGCCAACGAAGGCCCTATGCCTCAAACGCGCTTCGTACTGAAAAAAGCTTTGGAAAAAGGTCTGCGCCCGATTGTTGTAATCAACAAAATCGACCGCGCCCAAGCTGATCCCCACGTTGCTGTTGATAAAGTTTTGGATCTGTTCTTAGAACTAGGGGCAGATGAAGACCAGTGTGATTTTACTTATCTGTTTGCCTCCGGTATGGGAGGTTATGCGAAGGAAAGCCTGGAAGCAGAATCAGTAGACATGCAACCCCTGTTTAACGCGATTCTGAAACATGTTCCACCACCTGTGGGCGACAGTAATAAGCCCCTGCAATTGCAAGTCACAACCCTCGATTATTCGGAATATCTGGGACGGATTATCATCGGCAGAATCCATAACGGTACTATTCGTACGGGACAGCAAGCTGCTTTAATAACAGAAAATGGCAGCGTTGTTAAAGGTAAAATTAGTAAGTTAATGGGTTTTGAGGGGCTAAAGCGGGTAGAAATGGAAGAAGCAACCGCAGGTTATATTGTTGCGGTGGCTGGTTTCGCTGACGCTTATATTGGGGAAACAATAACTGACCCCAATGAACCCCAAGCTTTACCACTAATAAAAGTGGACGAGCCAACGTTACAAATGACCTTCTGGGTGAATGATTCACCTTTTGCTGGTCAAGAGGGTAAGTTGGTGACATCAAGACAAGTACGCGATCGCCTATTCCGCGAACTAGAAACCAACGTTGCTCTACGCGTCGAAGAAACCGATTCACCTGATAAATTCCTGGTTTCCGGTCGTGGGGAACTACACTTAGGTATCTTAATCGAAACCATGCGCCGGGAAGGCTTCGAGTTTCAAGTTTCTCAGCCACAAGTAATTTACCGGGAAGTCAACGGGCAACCTTGTGAACCCTTTGAACTTCTAGTACTGGACGTTCCCGCTGATGCTGTTGGTAGCTGTATCGAACGTCTGGGACAACGCAAAGGCGAAATGCAAGACATGCAACCAGGTGGTAGCGATCGCACCCAGCTAGAGTTTGTCATTCCCGCCCGTGGCTTAATTGGCTTCCGGGGTGAATTCATGCGGATGACTCGTGGCGAAGGCATCATGAATCACAGCTTCTTAGACTACCGTCAACTTAGTGGCGATATTGAAGCCCGTAATAAAGGCGTTTTAATCTCCTTTGAAGAGGGCGTTTCTACCTTCTACGCCATGAAGAACGCCGAAGATAGAGGCTCATTCTTTATTATCCCAGGCACTAAAGTTTATAGAGGCATGATTGTCGGCGAACACAATCGTCCCCAAGACTTAGAACTAAATATCTGCAAGACCAAGCAGTTAACCAACCACCGCGCCGCTGGTGGTGATGAACTAGTACAACTGCAAGCACCAATAGACATGAGCTTAGAGCGTGCTTTGGAATACATTGGCCCCGATGAATTGGTGGAAGTCACACCTAAATCAATTCGTCTGCGGAAGATGGCGAAAAAGTTGGCGAAACGCTAAGTAAAGTTACTTGATTGATTTAGAAAGCCCGCTGACGCGGGCTTTTTGGTTTACTATCTATGGAACCTGATGATCAAGTAGCTCTAAACCCTTGATTGAGGTGTAATTAGGAGTTTGTGGGTGAGGTGTGATCGCTAAAGCCAAGCCCTGTTAGGTTATGTTTTTTGCCTGTTATGATTTGCTAATTTATTGCACAACTGAGAAAATGACTCAGCACGTTCACGGGCCATGAGTTTTTTATGAGAAGTAATTACCTTACAAGGTGTAGTCTTAAGACTTGGTATGATTAGCAGAATGTTAACTGAACAAACAAGTGCCTCGCAGTGATATTGACCGTATCAGAGAAAAGATTAAACTTTGACAATACGATATGTCAGCCCATGCAATGGAAGAAATGGCTGAGGATATGCTGACGATTTTAGATGTGGAAGAGGCGGTTCTGAGAGGTCAAGTTATCCGGGTTGAAAAAGATGATCCGAGAAGAACAAAATATATAGTAGTAGGAACTGCATTAGATCAACAAACGCCTGTTAGGGTTGTTGGGCGTTTCGCAAGCAACGGACGTTATCTGAATTATCACTGTTTATGAAGTCACTAAGCTTGAGGGCTAGCCGTATGTATGGATTATAGATGCGAGTATTGCGAAGGAACCGTTAAACCCCGAACTGTCAAGCGTGAGGCATTTAAACATAGAGATGGATTTGTTATCCTCGAAGATGTGACGATTGTTATTTGTGATACCTGTGGCAATCGGTACTACTGTGCCGATATTCTTCATGCGGTTCATGCTGTTGCAACTGGAGCGAAACCCCCTGAAAGAACCGAACAAATTCCGGTCACTCATCTAAAATCAGCATAATCAATACGGCGTAACGTTAGCTCCTTAAGTTATCGGTAAAGACATAGTTAAAAGGTTATCAGTCGTAAGCGATCGCTCAAAACTAGTTAAGGCTTCAGCCTATACTAAAAGGAGAAGACTAGAACAATCTTGATCTCAAAATCCACCGATTCTAACAGATGAGCCGATTTCGCTTATAACTGAATGTAAATTAAAAACCTAATTATGAAAAATATTGGGTTGACACCAGGCAAAATTACAGTTTCAGAAAGCACGACTCTAGAGAAGTTTTTAAAACTTCCATACATTGAAGAGTCACCAGCTTGGGAATATATTAACGGAGAGGCAATTCAAAAACCAGTGGGAGGGGGTAAACACAGCTTATTGCAAAAACGTTTAGTTGCAGTGATTGATGAGTTGGGAAGCAACTACGAAGCTTTTCCTGAATTGCGCTGTACCTGCGGTAATCGTTCTGTAGTTCCTGATGTGGTTGTTATTTCTACTAATCAATTACCACTTGATGAAAGCGGTGATATCATCAGCAGTGGTATTGATTTTGCACCCGCTTGGGTAATAGAAATTCTTTCCCCGGCTCAAAGTCAAACTAAAGTAACTGGCAACATTTTACACTGTTTGAGAAATGGCAGTCAGCTAGGCTGGTTGATTGATCAAAGTGAACGCTCTATTTTAGTTTATCAGCCTAATTCTTTGCCAGATTTGTTAGCAGGACAAGATACATTACCAGTGTTAGAAGATTTGAATTTGGCACTCTCTGTTGATGAAATTTTTGCTTGGTTACAGCGTAAAAATTGATATTATTCCTTCGGCTTAATAAGAAAAGGCAGGTGAGTTTTTTAACTTAAAATGGTGAATAATCTGAATAGAGGTTTTCTATGAGCATCAGTCTCACGCCCGATCAAGAACGCTTTATTCAAACCAAGCTCCAGGCTGGGAAATATCGCTCCGCACAGGAAGCCCTTGAAATGGCCCTACGGTTGCTGGATGACTATGATCGCGCTGATGCTGAATGGGTCGAGGATGTGCGAGAAAAAACTGATGCAGCGATTTTAGCTTCAGACCATACGTCACCTATTGATGGGGAAACGTTCGTAAACCAAATTTTAGAGCGATTTCGACAAGGATATCAAGCGCAAGCATGAGTCGCTACGTTATCAGCATTAGACCTCTTGCAAAAGTCAGAAAGCTATTAAAGTCATTCTGACCAGAACGTAGTGGAGGGTACCCCTACGGGGAAGCAAGCTACGCCTTGGTTCCGCAGGAAAGAATCTCCGAGATGTTTCGCTTCGCTCAACATGACAATTTAAGCATTTATGCAAGAGGTCTATTCTTGCCAGCCAAGATATCAATGAAATTACCGACTAATTTGCCGAAACTAATCTTGAAGCAGGAGAGCGATTTTTCAGTGAATTCAACCGCAAGTGCCAACAACTTGTTGCCTTTCCAAACAGCGGTAAAAGTTACGCGGAAATTCGTCCAGACCTCCGAGGATTTCCCTTGGAAGGCTACATTGTTTTCTACAAACTGCTAGATGATGGTATTGAAATTCTGCGGGTTGTGAGTGGTCGTCGTAACTTTCCGTCTTTTTTTGAGGAATCCAATTAAAAGCTTTTTTAGCGAACCCTTGAGACACTGTGAATTTCAGTTGGTGTTGGGCTAAAAAGGAAACTATGAAAATCATCAAACCCATCACTAACTGGTTAGAAACCCGCGCTTGTACTCCTGCATACAGCGGTTGGGTATTAGCAGGAACCGCTATTTGTTTTTTTGGAGCAGCCATCAATACGATGGCTGGCTGGTTGTACGTTATCAGTGGCGTGAGTTTTGCTCTTTTGGGTGTAGCAGCCTTTTTACCACCGCGATCGCTCAGAGGTCTATCCATCAAGCGTCTTCCCATCCAGCCAGTGTCAGCAGGCGACGAATTGACTGTAGAATTAGAAATCTGCAATCAGCTACAACAGCCTGTGAGCTTATTGCAAGTAGAAGATATATTACCTTTCGTCTTGGGAAAACCGATACAACAAGCAATAGAGACAATTCCCAGCCAAGGAAGTTATCGCTGGATATACTACCAACCTACCCAGCGTCGGGGTGTTTATCGCTGGCACACAGTCGAACTCGCGACTGGTGCGCCTTTAGGATTGTTTTGGTGTCGTCGTCAGCGTGATTGTGCCGCGATCGCAATTGTCTATCCCACAGTGTTACCCTTGGCTACCTGCCCTCTAGTGGATGAAATGGGGCAAGAAGAAAGCAAGAAAGGCGATCCTCGTGGTAGACCCTTGCAGACAGCAACAGCAGGGTTAGTGCGATCGCTACGTCCTTATCGTTTAGGAGATCCCACCCGCCTAATCCATTGGCGTACTAGCGCCCGCTATGGAGAATTAAGGGTACGGGAATTAGAGATAGTTACAGGTGGACAAGAGATAATTATTGCCCTTGATAGTGCTGTTAATTGGGAAGAAGAGAACTTTGAGCAAGCAGTAATTACCGCAGCGTCATTGTACTTTTATGCACAACGCCAGCAAATGCAGGTACAACTGTGGACAGCATTGACAGGTTTAATCAAAGGCGATCGCTTTATTTTAGAAACCTTAGCAGCAGCCACCACCCTAGAAGATGCCAACACAAAAGTTCCTGAAACTTACCCCTTGATTTGGCTAACTCAAAACCCCCTAAGCCTTGCTTCTCTTCCTCAAGGCAGCCGTTGGGTTTTGTGGCCAAATATTTCTTCCCCACCAGAACAACTAGTAATCAACTGGGACTACCCTGGCATCATCCTACAGAGTGATCAAGCTGTGCAACCCCAACTACAAAAAACATTACGTTGATCATCAATTTAAATTTTCTGTCGGATTCAAGTTAAGTTTCTGTGATTTCCTAGATTTTGTTTGATCCCCGCAGACCAGACATACAAGCCTTTAAGCAAAAAGAGGATGACTTAAACAGTTAAGGTTGGGGAAATACCCCCAGTAATCCGCCAGTGAGGCTGAGGTACAATGCAAAGAAATATTTAAATTATGAGCGGCAAATCAAAATGATCACATCAGGAGTTAACACAAAATCCAGCGATAAAAGCCTAGAGGCAATGCGGCATTTTTCCGAACAATACGCCAAGCGAACTGGAACGTACTTCTGTGCTGAACCTTCTGTTACAGCAGTTGTAATTGAAGGACTAGCCAAACATAAAGATGAACTGGGTGCGCCTTTGTGCCCCTGTCGCCACTACGAAGATAAAGAAGCTGAAGTCCACGCCACATATTGGAATTGTCCGTGTGTGCCAATGAGAGAACGCAAAGAGTGCCACTGTATGCTGTTCCTCACCCCTGAAAACGAGTTTGCTGGAGAAAACCAAGAAATCTCTCTCGAAACAATTAAAGAAGTCCGAGATAGTATGGGATGAGCGAAACCATCCCTCAAGAATTTTGGCAAGCTGTAGAACTGTTCAATTCTGGGCAGTTCTACGCCTGTCATGACACTTTAGAGGCTCTATGGATCGAAGCGGGCGAACCAGAAAAAACTTTTTATCAAGGTATTCTGCAAATTGCTGTGGCGCTGTATCATCTGGGTAATCGTAACTGGCGAGGAGCAGTAATTCTGCTAGGAGAAGGTAGCAATCGCCTGCGGCGTTACCCTTCCATTTACAGCGGCGTTGATGTCGATGAGCTATTAAATCAAAGTGCAGCGTTGTGGAAGACATTACAAGAAATAGGAGCAGACAAGATTACCGCTGGTGATTTGGGTGAAAATCAAGCCTTATCTTTGCCTAGAATTTTACCAGTAAACAGTAAACAGTAAACAGTTGGGGGATTTAAACCCGCCAGATAGTGCCTCGCACTAATCGGCTTTGGGTTATTAGTTTTCGGTTGGAGTGAGCGCTCCCTTAGTGGTTCCCCTTAAACTCAATTATCTTAACTGATAACTGTTTACCGTTTACTGTTTACTGTTAAAGCTTAACCAAGAATTGTTGGATGAGCGATGCCCACCAAATGACGGCTATCTGTCTACAGACCCCATGATCACATCAACACTGCCGAGAATAACTACGATATCTGCAACCTTCATCCCTCGCAATAAATGAGGGAGAATCTGGAGGTTGTTGAAATCAGCAGGGCGAATCTTCCAGCGTAAAGGGAAGACGTTATCATCACCAACTAGATAAATTCCCAGTTCACCTTTACCGCTTTCTACACGGGAGTAGATTTCACCTTTGGGAATCTTAAAGGAGGGGGAAACTTTTTTACCGATGAATTGGTAATCAAATGCATCCCACTCTGATTTTTTTCCTGCTGCTAAACGCTTGGCTTCCAGGTTTTCGTAGGGGCCACCAGGTAATCCTTTGATGGCTTGGCGAATAATCTTTACAGATTCGCGCATTTCCCGCATCCGCACTACGTAACGAGCAAAGCAATCACCAGCAGTTTCCCACTGCACATCCCAGTCGAAGTCGTCGTAGCACTCGTAGTGGTCAACTTTCCGCAGATCCCACTTTACTCCAGAAGCACGTAACATTGGGCCAGAAAGCCCCCAGTTAATCGCTTCTTCGCGGGTGATAGTACCAATACCCTCAACACGTCGGCGGAAGATGGGATTATCGGTCACTAAGCGTTCGTACTCATCAACTTTGGGTATTAAGTAGTCGCAGAATTCTAAACATTTATCTACCCAACCATAGGGCAAATCAGCTGCTACACCGCCAACGCGGAAGTAGTTGTTATTCACCATCCGATAACCTGTGGCGGCTTCCCACAAATCATAAATCATCTCCCGTTCCCGGAACTGGTAGAAAAAGGGAGTTTGAGCACCCACGTCAGCCAGGAACGGGCCAAACCACAGTAAGTGGTTAGCAATACGGTTCAACTCCAGCATGATGACGCGGATGTAGCTAGCACGTTTGGGAACAGCGACACCTGCCAGTTGTTCTGGAGCGTTGACGGTTACGGCTTCATTAAACATTCCCGCAGCGTAGTCCCACCGACTGACGTAGGGGACGTACATAATTGTGGTGCGGTTCTCAGCGATTTTTTCCATTCCCCGGTGCAGGTAGCCGATGACTGGTTCACAATCAACGACATCCTCGCCATCCAGGGTGACAATTAGCCGCAGAACCCCATGCATTGAGGGATGGTGTGGCCCCATATTCAACACCATGGGTTCAGTGCGGGTTTCTAGTCTGGCCATAGATTTAGTGTTCTCCGTTCGTGAAAATTTTGAATTGAACCGCTAAGATGCCAACCAGACCCGATTTATCGTGTCTGCCAATCTAAAGTAAAGACTGTAGGTGCAATACTCTTAGAGTAAACTCTCCTTGGAAGGACATTATTGCGTTGCTCTTTGAGAGTTAAAGCAAGTGTCGGTGGCGTCTACATGTATTGCCCATACAGGGGTATGTTGGAGAGAGGAGGACAGAGGAGGGATTTTACTTGATATTTCATTTTGTTGCACTTCTTCAATTATTATATGGAAGCTCGATTTCAGGGACTTGAGGCGCAGGAATTTTTTCATGTGCCTGTGTTGAGTCGGGAGGTAGTTGCAGGTTTGGCGGTGCGTCCAGGCGGGCATTATTTAGATGCGACGGTTGGCGGTGGTGGTCATAGCCGCTTGATCTTGGAAGCTGCTGCGGATGTGCAAATAACAGCACTTGACCGAGATGAGGATGCTTTAGTGGCGGCGCAGAATTACTTGGCTGAGTATGGAGAACGTGTACAATTTATTCTCACTAACTTTGCTGACTACCATTTTCCTTCTAACACTTTTGACGGCATCCTCGCTGATTTGGGGGTAAGTTCTTACCATTTAGATCAGCCGGAACGGGGTTTTAGCTTTCGCCAGACCGCGAATCTAGATATGCGAATGGATCAGAGGCGATCGCTCACCGCAGCTGATGTGATTAATAATTGGGATGAGGCCCAATTAGCAGATATTTTCTTTAAATACGGTGAGGAACGACTATCGCGGCGGATTGCTAGACGCATTGTCGAACGACGACCCTTTCAAACGACTGTTGAGTTGGCTGAAGCGATCGCTTCTTCTGTCCCACCTAAATACCGTTATGGTAGAATTCATCCTGCTACCCGTGTTTTTCAAGCTCTGCGAATTGTCGTCAACGACGAGTTAAAATCTTTAGAAACTTTTCTGGATAAAGCACCAAACGCGCTTGTCCCTGGTGGCAAAATTGCGATTATCAGTTTTCATAGTCTGGAAGACCGCCCGGTGAAACATGGTTTAAGAAATTCACCTTTGTTAAAAGTCTTGACAAAAAAGCCTATTGCTGCATTAGAAGAGGAGATTCAGAAAAATCCGCGATCGCGGTCGGCCAAGCTGAGGATAGCGGAGAGATTGCTGTAACTGCAATGCCGCCTTAAACTGCTCCATCTCGTGGCTCAGTGCTGCGAATACGCTCAATGAACTCAGGATAATTTTCTAAATCCTGTTCTGACTGTAATGATGGCATTTCAATCCAATTACCTTCGATATGCAGCTTATCCACATAAGCGTAAAAGGCTTCCTGATCTTCCCGATGAGCAAGAACGTAATCATGTAATTCTTTCTGACTCATTGCATGAAAATTAGGCTTGCTCATCCTATGTATCTCCATTTACCGTTAGGGTATATCTCTATAATATTTTCCTCACCTGCCAAGAAGAATATATTTCCTGTCCGTTCATCAATACGAACGATATTAATAGGCAAGTAAAGCTTAGTAAATCAGCAGCACAATATGTAGCACTGTGTTTTTTGTTCTTGTGTAGGAATGATCTGAACTCCTTAACATTTGTTAAAGTTAATAACAAAAATAAATTGCCAATAATATGCGGCGCTCCACGCTCTACTAAGCTCAAGAGAGAAGAGATGAAATAGGAGTAGAGAGATTAATAAATACTACTTTGAGGAAGTAAGCCATGACTCAAGGTTTACATCTTCAAGTAAAATCTGTTTGCCTAACGCATAACGGAGTGAATTTACTGCATCTACTCCCACAAAAATCCCATCGCTTTCTATAACACTCGTTGATGATGATTTCGCACACGTTCGGCACTACCAGTAGGAATCGCAGCAATTAATTTTCGTGTGTATTCTTCTTTGGGTTCTAGGTAAATACTTTCGGCTGTCCCTTGTTCGACAATTTGACCGCGATTCATTACTAAAATGCGATCGCTCATAAATTTCACCACACTTAAATCATGGGAAATAAAGATATAAGTGAGTTGAAAATCTTTCTGCAATTCTTTTAAAAGATTCAATACTTGCGCCTGTACTGAAACATCTAATGCTGAAACTGATTCATCACAGATGATAAATTTGGGATTTAAAGCCAAGGAACGAGCAATACAAATCCGCTGGCGTTGACCACCAGAAAATTGATGAGGATAGCGGTTAATCGCATCTGCACTTAACCCCACCCGTTCTAAAAGTTCAACTACGCGTTCACGTCGTTGTCGCTTTGTTTTACCAACGGCATGAATTAATAACGGTTCCATTACCGCATCCCCAACTTTCATGCGTGGGTCAAGCGAACTAAAGGGATTTTGAAAAACTATTTGCATTTCCCGCCGTAGTTTCTGCAACGTTTCTCCTTTGAGGGTAGTAATATCTTGCTTTTCAAAGATAATCTGACCACTCATCGGTTCAATTAATCGCAGCAAGGTTCTGCCGAGGGTGGTTTTGCCACAACCAGATTCTCCCACCAATCCTAGTGTTTCCCCTGGTTTGACATCAAAGGAAACGCCATTAACTGCCATAGTGTAGCGTTTTGTACCACCAAATACCCCGCGCACTGGAAAGCCAACCTTGAGGTTGCGGATTTGTAATAGGGGTTGCTGTTCGCTGAGATTCGCTAATCTTATAGCAATTTCTTCGTTGGAAACTTCCGGGGGTTGTGGGGGTTCTTTTGCTTGAATTACTAGCTGTCCTGTTGCAGTCTCCTCTGCACTCATGTAGTCAGAAACGGTGAGTAGTTTTTGGGGACGGCGGTTGAGTGTGGGACGGCAAGCTACTAGACCTTTAGTATATGGATGCTGGGGATTACTAAAAATTTGCTGTGCAGTATCGTATTCTACGACCTTGCCTCTGTACATCACTGCCACTTCATCAGCGATTTCTGAAATTAGTCCCAAGTCATGAGTGATGAAAATCATTGCCATTTCACGGCTTTGCTGCAATTCTCGCATCAACTCTAGAATTGTCGCTTGCACAGTTACATCTAAGGCTGTGGTTGGCTCATCGGCAATTAATAGTAATGGATTGCAGGAAATCGCCATTGCAATCATTACCCGTTGCAACTGTCCCCCAGAAAGTTCATGAGGGTAGCGTTTCAGCATTGCTTCTTTGTGTTCTTTCACCAGCTGGGCCAATTTTGGCGCGTCTGGTTTAGATGAACCTGGGTTGGTTTGATTCCAGGTTTCGATATACTGCTGCTGTATCTGCTCATCGCTAGGCAGTAATTTTACTTCTTGCAGACCCGCGATCGCAATTTGTCTGGCTTGAGCGGCTGAGACATTCTGATGCCGCATAATCGCTTCTGTTAGCTGAAACCCAATATCATAAACTGGATTGAGCGAACTCATCGGTTCTTGAAAAATCATGGCGATGTCGCCGCCTCGGTGTAACTGCATTTGCTCAGGAGACAATTTCACCAAATCTATTGGGTTGGCATTCTCCTGAGCACGAAACCAGATTTCACCGCCAGTAATTCTACCAGGACTCTGCAACAATCCCATCACAGCTAAGGCTGTCACTGATTTGCCACTCCCCGATTCTCCTACTATTCCTAGAGTTTCACCTCGATGTAGCTGAAATGAAATATCATCTACGGCTTTAGCGATGTTGCCATCACTGGAAAAGTCAACTTGTAGATTGCGAACCTCTAGGACAGTTTCTCTCATAGGAGTTGGGTATGAATTTTGTCTGAAAAATTATTTGGATTTTAACAATAGTTTTAACGCTATGCTGATAAATTTGGCTTTTGTACTCCTTGGCAGTTTTTTCGCTGCTTACACCTTAACCACAATCATAATCGTGTTGTGGTATTCTCTGCGATTAAGGTTTCAGTGTTTACACAACACCATTAACGACAGAAAAGTAGTACTAGTTATCGCCTACTAAATAAGAAGAAAGATTTGGGAGCGATCGCACTATCTCCTACTCAGCTTCATCAATTTTTGATTGAATCGGATCGTCCATTGATGGATGCCGACCGATTTGTTTATCAGCTGCACGAATATTGATAACCCGTTCTCGATTCAAGGTTAATACAGTGACGGTCGCTCGCCCAATAGGTGTCAAACCAACAATTAATAGTCCATCAGCAGACCAAATAAAATGCTCACTCCAAATGTGCTGTCGCGGATTAAACAGTGCAACTTCTTCTCCAGATTGAGGGTCGGTTGCTGTCAGTCGATTTGTCTTCCTGCGATTGCAGTGAAAGCAAGCCAACGCCAGATTTTCCAAATTATTTGTTCCACCCAATGACAATGGCATAGTATGGTCTACTGTGAATTGCACATATTGCCATTGTTCAGATGCATGACAGTACTCACACAGGTAGTTGGCACGTCGGCGTACCTGCTCTTGTATAGATTCAGGAATTTTGCCACGAGAGGACACAATTTATAGTGTTTGCTGAGTTGGAGCAAGAGACACATTACGAATTGTGCGATTTACAAAGCTCAGGTAATCATCAATTTCTTCATAACAATCAAGTTCTTCTTCTTCTTCTGGACTTAATGGAGTATTTTGCTGTTTCGCTAATAGTTCTTCAATGCGATTTTGAACAGCGCTGGATGCTCGAAAAACTGGAATACCTTCCTCTAAATCAATCCGAACTGCGCCCTCAATGGGTAGTGTTGGTGGAAGGCTATTGAGTTTCGCTGGCAGAGAAATGGTCATGGTGGTGCCAGAAAATTAATTGATGAGTAGTTTTGATTGTAGCTGAAATGAGAAGATAGAGAATTGGTGAGGAAATAATACTGAAATCAAAGTGCAAAAGTTAGGACAGTTTCAATGAAAAAAAATAGCATATCCCAAAGGATAGCTATTTGTGAAAATTGTCTAATTGTAATGCTTTCAGCTAAGTATGGTTAACAAATTGAATACATGCTAGACTACAAACTTTAAAACGGAATATCGTCCTGATTAGGGTCTTCCTCCTTCTCTGGTTGATAGGTGGTTCGCTCGTAATTTGTGGGCTGGGATATGGGTTCTGACTTTGTTACTTGGGCGACGCCAACAGTACTTGTAGCTGGAGTAGCAATAGGACGTGGTGACTCATAACTGGGAACTGCGGCTGGAGAGGACACTTCTGAGGATGTTTGCCGTGGGGAATCTGTAAAGGATGGAGTTATGCTTGCTGAGGACGATGGATCAGTACTGAAACTACCACCTACAGATTGAATTTGTTGCACTGTCAATTCAGCGCGTTTTTCTTTAAAACCTTCTGGACGATCAATAGTATTCATACTTAAACGTCCTACTAGGATAACGCGATCGCCTTGGTGGTAATTTTGCTGTATTTCTATTGCTAAATTTCCCCAGCCGACAACTTTTAGAGTGGCTAGTTGGTCTTCTGTGCGCTGAGAATTCGGAAACTGCACCAGCATCTCCGTGACTCCCAAGTTATCCGCTGTATAGCGAAGTTGCGGTTCTTGAATAATTTCCGCCATCAAAACACAACTGTTCATTAAAATTCCTCCTGACTGTCAAAAGTGCTGAGTAAAAAAAATGTGATAAAGAGGGGGTTTTAATATTTCCGCAATCAATTTTCTATATGAACTCTTTATTAGAGTTAGTTCTAGCATAAAAGCCAAGCGATCGCTTTGAACAGCATTTAAGATACTGCTCTCTACCTTCGCTTGACTAAGATGAGCATTGAATTCTGCACGAACTAGTATAATTGTACCACTGTTAGACAGAAAAAATACTCGATATTAAGTTAAGTTTGGACATGAACTGGAAAAATACCCAAGGCAATCAACCGCGCGGGTAGGTCACGCAAGATGGGCAAGCGCAACAAAATCGGTGGCTGGAAGCTGCGATTTGAGTTGAGAATCGGGGCGAATATCTGCTTCTGGACAAAGGTTTGAAATGCTTGAATGATCCGTGTGGGCAATTCGCGTTGACGTTGCACTTTTGCTAAATCACTGAGTTCTACTTGTCGGTTCTTGAGTGGTTTGCTGAGTACATTTGCTGCGACTACAGCATCTTGAATCGCGTAGTTAATGCCCACTCCACCTACGGGAGACATTACATGAGCAGCATCACCGATAAGTAGTAGTCCTGAAAGATACCAACGCTTGACGCGACTGGACTCCACAGAAAGAAAAGCTACCTGTGACCAATCTTGTAAATTTTGGATGCGTTCATTGAATTCTGGTACAACTTCGACAACAGATTTTTTTAATTCCTCCAAACCAGCAGCACGCAATTTTTGATAACCACCTTTGGGGATAACATAGGCAAGTTGCCACTCGTCGCCACGATTAAGCATTGCCACAATGTGACCTTGAGCAAAGCGCCCCACTCCCCCCTCTGGGTCTTCTGGCTTTCGGGGTAGGCGGAACCACAGAACATCCATCGGTGGTGAAGTTTCAATTGACTCAAAACCACCCAGTTGCTTTAAACGGGAGTGGCGTCCATCTGCACCAACTGTCAGTAGCGCACGTACTTCGTGCCAACCTCCCCCTCCCCGATAGCGGACACCTTGAGCCACACCATTTTCTGTAACTAGTTCCTGCACATTCGCACCCATCACTAACCGAAAATTTGGATATTTTTGTGCTTCTTGAGTAATAAATTCCAGGAATTTTACCTGGGGAAGCATCGTAATGTATGGATAGCGCGTTTTCAGGTGACTAAAATCTGCTAATGTAACAGTATCTTGAGGAGTCTGAACCCGAATGCGGTGCATCTTGGCATGGGGTAGTTGTAGCAAGCGATCGCTTAAGCCCATTTCCTCCATAATTTCCATCACCGATGAGTGAATTGTGTCACCCCGAAAGTCACGATCAAAGTCTTTGTGAGTTTCTAGCAGCATCACCGAAATACCTTGACGCGCTAATAGCAAGGATAAAACTGCTCCTGCTGGCCCCCCACCAACGACGCAACAATCTGTAGTTTCTACGTCTACAATGTCATGGGCAGGGTTAACGCTTGATTCTTGAGAAGGATTTGCGGGTACATGGGTAGTCATAACAACACCTCTTGACAGCCCTAAAATCCAGGGTAGTTTGCTTTTTATAGCGAAAGCTGTTTTTTTAACTTTTCGTATTTACATGGAATTCCTGGTGAGGTGTTGGCGGCGCTCAATGTCTCTACTAAGGAGCAAATAAACTGCTATTAATGATAATCCCCCTTGTCAAAGCAGTTGTTAAAATCCCTTGATACTCTAGAGTGAAATAATCAGGCTTTTCAGAACACCCAACTATCAAGGACTACATTATCCCTCTGGCAGATAAAATTTATATATGAACGCTACACAAGAACAACTAAAACTTAAATTTAAACAGGCTTTGGCGGCTGCTTTTGGCGCTGACTTCGCTGGAGTAGATCCGATTTTGGTTCCTGCTAGCAATCCTCAATTTGGTGATTATCAAGCGAATGTGGCTTTATCCCTGAGTAAAAAGTTAGGAAAGCAACCAAGGGCGATCGCAGGGGCGATCGTTGAGAAACTAGATCTATCAGAAATCTGCGAACCGCCAGAAATCGCTGGGCCAGGATTTATCAATCTGAAACTCAAAACAACATACCTAGAAGCACAACTGAAAACTATTCAAGCAGACTCTAGGCTAGGAGTTCCGGCGGCGAAAACGCCAAAGCGGGAAATTGTAGATTTTTCTAGTCCGAATATTGCTAAAGAAATGCACGTCGGACACTTGCGTTCCACGATTATTGGTGATTCCATCGCCCGCATTCTAGAATTTCAAGGACACGATGTCCTACGATTAAATCACGTGGGTGATTGGGGTACTCAGTTCGGGATGTTAATTGCCTACCTGCGGGAAGTTTACCCAGAGGCTCTTACCACCGCTGACGCTTTAGATATTGGGGATTTAGTCAGCTTTTATCGCCAAGCCAAACAGCGGTTTGATACAGATCCAGCTTTTCAAGAGACGGCACGGCAAGAGGTCGTAAGATTACAAGCAGGTGCAGAAGATACACTTCATGCTTGGAAATTACTGTGCGAACAGTCGCGGCGGGAGTTTCAAGTAATTTATGACTTGCTGAATATCCAAGTAATTGAACGCGGGGAATCTTTTTATAACCGTTTATTACCAGGAATTGTAGAAGATTTAGAAAAATCCGGGTTATTAGTAGAAAACCAAGGAGCAAAGTGTGTTTTCTTGGAAGGTTTTACGAATAGAGAAGGTGAGCCTCTGCCTTTGATTGTGCAAAAATCTGATGGTGGCTACAACTACGCCACAACTGATTTGGCATCTTTACGATACCGAATTCAACAAGATGAAGCAAAGCGCATAATTTATGTAACTGATGCTGGACAAGCTAATCACTTTACCCAGTTCTTCCAAGTAGCGCGCAAAGCCGGATGGATTCCTAATGATGTGGAACTAGTTCATGTTTCTTTTGGTTTAGTCTTAGGAGAAGATGGCAAAAAATTCAAGACTCGTTCCGGGGATACGGTGCGGTTACGAGATTTGTTAGATGAAGCGATCGCTCGTGCTCATGCAGACTTAGAAATCAGATTAAAACAAGAAGAACGCGAAGAAACTGAAGAATTCATTCATAAAGTTGCTGAGGTAGTTGGGATCAGTGCGGTTAAATATGCAGACTTAAGCCAAAATCGCACCAGTAACTACATTTTCAGCTACGACAAAATGCTAGATCTTAAAGGCAATACTGCACCTTATATGCTGTATGCTTACGCGCGAATTCAAGGTATTAGCCGCAAAGGTGGTATTAACTTTAAAGAGTTGCAAGAAAATGCCAAAGTCATATTGCAGCATGAAACAGAATTAGCCTTAGCAAAGTATCTACTTCAGCTAGATGAAGTTATTAGTATTGTAGAGCAAGATTTGCTACCCAATCGACTATGTGAGTATTTGTACGAACTGAGTAAAAAGTTTAATCAGTTTTATGACCGCAATCAGGGGGTTCGCGTGCTAGATGCGGAAGAACCACTACGGACATCCCGCTTAGTTTTGTGTGATTTGACAGCTAGAACCCTAAAGCTAGGACTCTCTTTGCTGGGAATTCAAGTACTGGAGAGGATGTAATCAGAAGTCTTGAATTGAAGTATTGCAGGCGCGATCGTCATTTATGAGATTATTAGAAATAAATCTCATTAATCAACATCAGTTATGACGATTACCTTGACGATGCAAGAGGATTGGGAACTGTGGACAGAAGCTAATTGCAACAGCTCACAACAACTGGAACAAGAGCCATTTGAAATTGTCCGTGAAATGCCCAAGCGATTGGGTAAAGGTTATGTGCGGGATATTGAGGTGTATCCAGAACTCTGGGTGATGATTTTGGACTATGAATATCACGATGATGTTCTATGTAAAATACCTGAATGGGATCACCCACTGCAATTCTGCGTCTACCTTTTAGGCAAAGTCACAGATGAATACGGGGGGCAGTTGGGAGAAGGATACACGTGTATTTCGGGTAGTGGTGTTCAACGCCAAATGACGACGAAGGCAATCAAAACTCGATATGTGGGTATCGATATTAGTATGCCTGCGGACTTATTAGCAACTTTTTTTCCTGACGAAAAAGGAGAAATTTCCCAACAGTTGCGTCTATTAGCGAAAGATGATGATTGGCAGACTTTGCTTTACCCAGAAACTACAACTGCTATTGTGGGAATAACGCAACAAATTCTCAACTGTCCCTACAAAGGAATGACGAGGCGGATGTATTTACAAGCGAAGGTGCTGGAACTAATGGCGTTGCAGTTAGCTCCCATCTTATCTGCCCAGGATGGATTAGAACCATCACCACGATTGAAAACAGAAACCATCGCCCGGATTCATCGCGCTAGGGAAATTTTGCTCTCCCATTTGGAGAATCCGCCGTCATTGCTGGAATTGTCGCAGATTGTCGGGGTGAGCGATCGCACTCTCCGGCGCGGATTTAAGGAAATGTTTGGCACAACGGTGTTTGGCTATCTCTCCAATATACGCATGGAGCAAGCAGAGCAACTTTTGCGAGAGGGTAAGCTGAGTGTTGCGGAAGTTGCCAATTTGAGCGGTTATTCTCAGCAAGGACACTTTGCTGCTGCCTTTAAAAGAAAATTTGGCATTACGCCCAGAGAATGTTTGTCAGGAAAGATAAATATTTTAGCTTCATAATGCCGTTTTGCGACTGTAATGCCGTTTTGGAATAGACTCCAACCCTAGTGTTTCTCTACACTATGCCTTATTGCAATTAATAACTATATGCAATAAGTCAGATTTTTATTTAAATTTCAGTAAGCGTGGTGTGATGAGCAAGATGAAAGGTTGGATATTTCTGCACAAACAAAATTTATGGCTGCTACCCAGTTTGATAGGATATATTCTCAATGCGGTTAGTCAGCCTGTTGTAGCTCAAGTTGAATCAGATAACAAAAAATTAACCACACATATTCCTCAATTAAGTGAGGTTAAATTTCCAGCCACTAATATAAAAGGTTTGCTTTCCCAGTCGTCACTACCAACGAACCCTTCTCAAGAGGATGTTACGCAAGTGACGAGAGTGCAGGCTAATCCCACCGATAAAGGTGTGGAGGTGATTCTACAAACCACTCAAGGAGAACAGCTGCAAATCACAAATCGCAGTCAGGGAAATAACTTTATCGCTGATATTCCTAAAGCCCAATTACGTCTGCCAACTGGTGATGCTTTCACATTCCGTTCTCAAAAGCCTGTTGAGGGTATTACTGAAATAACAGTTACAAATCTAGATGCCAATACTATCCGGGTGACAGTAACGGGTGAAGCAGGATTGCCAACAGTTGAGCTATTTGACGGTGATGAGGGTCTAATCTTCTCTTTTGCTGGTGCTGTAACTTCCGCGCAGCAGCCACAACAGCCAACAAGTGAAACTCAACCAGAGACACCTTCAGCAGAAAGTGATGAGCCGATTGAATTGGTGGTGACGGGTGAGCAAGACGGCTATCGCGTACCAAATGCAACCACAGCGACGCGAACAGATACACCATTGCGAGATATTCCCCAATCAATTCAAGTCATTCCCCAACAGGTTATCCAAGACCAGCAAGCCACTCGCCTAGTAGAAGTGTTAAAAAATGCCCCTGGTGTTGTGCTAGGTGGTCGCTCACCTCGCGATCCTCTCAATGTCATCAACATTCGAGGATTCAATGCATCTAATGATATTCTAATCAATGGTTTACCAGATCCTACAACTTCAGAGGTAGGGTTTGGCTCAAATATTGAGCGTGTTGAAGTTCTCAAAGGCCCTGCTTCAGTTCTGTTTGGTCAAGGTGGACTTAGTGGCAAAGTTAACATGGTTACGAAGCAGCCATTGCCCGATCCTTTCTACGCAGTAGATGCGTCAGTTGGCAGCTACAATCTTTATCGTGGTGCGATTGATTTATCTGGGCCATTGAATGACAGCAAAACAGTACTGTATCGTCTGAATGCTTCTGCTCAAACTAGAGAAAGCTTTATTGATTTCTATGGTCATCGAGATTATTTAGTTGCACCAAGTTTGGCATTTCAACTAGGTGATAGAACTAAGTTGACATTAGCAGCAGAATATGCTCTATCAGAGGGAACCTATGACTTTGGAGTACCCCCCAGGGGCAGTGTTTTGCCTAACCCTAATGGTAGGATTCCTCGTAACCGTTTTGTGAGTGAGCCTGATTTTAATCAGGTTTCAAATGAAGTCTTTCGTATTGGCTATGATTTAGAACATCGCTTTAGTGACAACTGGCAAGCAAGAAGCGTTTTCCGGGCTTCTTTGTTTCGCCTAAGACGCGATACTGTATTTCCTTTAGCATTGCAAAGTGACGGGCGTACCTTAAACAGAGGACAAGAGGTTGGCACTAAGTATGATGCAAATACCTATAATTTAGACAATTACGTTGTTGGTAACTTTGCTACGGGTAGTATCAAACATCAGGTAGTAGCAGGATTTAATCTAAGGAGAACGGATACTGATAATCAAGGTGCTGGTGATTTCAATTACACTCCCCTTGATATTTTTAACCCTGTGTATGGGCGTACTCCAATAGATCAAAGTTTTGAGCGCTTCATTAACAAAGATAGAGTGCAGCAATTAGGTTTTTACTTCCAAGATCAAATCACCTTAGCAGAAAACTTCAAGCTACTTTTGGGTGGACGTTTTGATATTGCCAATCAAAAATATCAGGAACCACTTGAACAAATAGATGACTTTAAACAAACAGAGGCTTTTAGCCCCCGTGTTGGGATTGTTTACCAGCCCATTCAACCAATCTCGCTCTATGCTAGCCATAGTCGTTCGTTTAATTATTCAACATCTAGTGGATTCGCTCCTGCGGAGGCTGAACCAGAGCGAGGTACACAGTACGAAATTGGTGTCAAAGCTGATATTACGGAGCGGTTGGCTGCAACACTAGCCTTTTATGACTTAACTCGTTCTAACCTGCCAACATCCGATTCTGATAATCCCTTCCGAAGCATTCTAGTTGGGGAGCAGCGAAGCCGTGGGATTGAGTTTGATATTTCTGGTGAAATCTTCCCAGGATGGAATGTTATTGCAGGTTATGCTTTCACCGATGCAGAAATTACAGAAGACAATGACTTTTCAGTTGGTAATCAATTGAATAATGTACCTAAACACGCGCTCAATCTATGGACAACTTATGAACTTCAATCTGGCGACTTGAAAGGATTGGGATTCGGTCTAGGAGTATTTTACTATGGCGATCGCCAAGGTGAGTTAGGAAATACATTTGTGTTGCCAGGTTATACACGCACGGATGCTGCTATATTTTACAAACGAAACAACTTCCGGGCTTCACTCAATATCCAAAATTTGTTTGATGTTGATTATTTTGTCTCGGCTCAAAACCGAAATCGTGTTCTACCAGGAGATCCACTGACTGTACAAGGAACAATTTCCTGGGAGTTTTAGGGGTGAGTTCATGAGAGCTTCTTTGCATCGTTTGATCAACTTATTATTATTAGGAGTTTTGACATTTACACTGACTTCGGCTTGTAGCAGAAACATTAACTATAGTGTTACAAGCCCAAAACAACTCAAAGAAGATTGCCGAGTTGTGCAACACTTGATGGGAAAAACTTGCATTCCTCGCAATCCTCAGCGAGTAGTGACAATGTGGATGGGCACTTTTTGTAGTACCTTGGCATTAGGTATTAAGCCAATTGCAACTATATGGATTCCGGGTGAACCTTTCCCAGAACATTTGGGAGACAAAGCAAATGAAGCTGAATATATTGGTACTCTTGCTGAACCAAATTTAGAAAAGATTTTGCTACTAAAACCCGATTTAATTTTAGGGAACACGCGGTTAAAAAATATTTATCAACAATTATCTAACATTGCGCCTACTGTTGTCTTGAATCTTCCTGCGCCTCCTCTTCCTTGGCAAAACAACTTAGAAGATACTGCTAAATTGCTAAATAAAGAACAGGAAAGTAAACAGTTAATAAACAAATATTGGCAACGAATTGAAAAATTGCAACAAGAACTGGGCGTTGGCGTAGCCTCTCCAAAGGAGAATCGCCGTCTGCAAATGCAAGTATCAGTTGCTACTGTAGACCAAACTTATGGCATTTACACTTATGGAAAAAAACATCCCACTAGTGCAGTTTTAAATGATATTGGATTACAACGCCCACCCTCACAAAGGGGTGATTTTTTCACAAAAGATAATATTTCTCAGGAAAATTTATTTGATATTGATGGTGATGTTTTATTCCTTTCCACTAGAGGAGGAAAAGCTAGTAGAGAAACATTAGAAAAACTACAAAAAGATCCACTGTGGCGAAAGTTGAAGGTGGTTCAACAAAATCGGGTTTATCTGGTAGATTCTGACCACTGGTACGCTTTTGATGTTTTGGCTATGAATGCAGTTCTTGATGATTTATTTAAGTATCTAGTCAAACACCCCTAAAATCAGTTTTATCTGAAATTGATTACAAGATAGCCTGTAATTCAGCGATCGCATTTGCCACAACAATGCAACGTAAAATTTCCTGTAAACGCTCTAAATCAGAAATCTGGGCGATTTTGGGCATTAATTCCAAGCCCTCACTACCAAATTTTACCTCTAAAACAGTTGCGATGTTTGATAAAAAGTTTTCTCGTCGTCCACGTTCTTCGCCCATCCGCAGTCCGCGTTCCTCACCCATCCGCAGTCCGCGTTCCTCACCAATACGTATACCACGCTGCTCAATTTCTTGATACCAAGGCGACTCACGTAGCACAGCCATATCCCACCTCATGATCTCTTGAACTAGTGTACTTTCCAGCACAAAGGTCGCAAAAAAAGCCAATACTGTCTCTAGTTGATTTAACTGTTCGTCTGCACGCAAAATCTGCAATGCTTCTCTAATTGTAAACTCGTTCTCTCCTCCTTGAAGTATTGGCACAAAGGGTAGTAAACATGGTAATGGTTGCTGGAAAACTATGTTAACATCAACTTCCCACAAATTAATTACACGATAATCTTGCCTTGCTTCTAACCCGGCAATATTTGAGGCAAATCTAGTCGGTATTTCGTCATCACTAATTTTCAAAATGTTAATTAATACTGGGTACGTCGGTAGCTGATATTTTTCTTCTGCCAAGGCTGTATAGGCACGCATCCGACGCGGCATTGCTGATGAGGGACGCAGTTGTAATTCGTTGAGAATTAGGAATTTACCATATTGTTGACTTTCCGCCCGGATTAAAACATCACTTTCTCTACTAATCCATTGAAATTCTGAGTTGAGAATTTCTCCGGCTTTGATGTCGGGTATTTGTGTTACCCATTTTACCCAGTTATCCGGTGCGAGACTAATTAACTTTTTGCTACTGACATCTGCGCGTTTTACCATAGTCTAACTATGCCAAATCCTCGGATTTTAACAAATTCCCAGATTCTCACTCATTTTAAATAGGTTTTGGCTGAATTAAACACTATATAGCGAGCACAATAGCCTTAAGTATCTACTCACAGAGCACTCAAAGGAAATTCAATACGTCACTATTAGTCATTATGACCAAACCCTAGTTAACAGCATGGCTGAAGGGATAGTTCTGACAGGATGATTCAAATGTGGCAGTTAATGTGGGAAAAAAGTATGAACAAAGCAGTTATTACCAAAACACTCATTACATCACTAGGTTTTTTAACTTTATTTGCCCCCAGTCAAGCATCTGCTCAACTCATACCACAGCCTTGGATTTCAGTCGGTGGAAAGGATGGTGATGCAACCTTTGCTGTGGGAGCCAGAGCATTAAATTTAGGAGTTGAGTTAGGAAGTGGGCCTGATGGCGCTACTGGCGTAGATGTTCTGAAATTTCTAAGTTTACCAGTGATTTCGCCTTATGTAGGAGTTGGATACTATTCAGAAGATAAAGGTGTTGCAGTTTCCGGTGGAGTTCAAGTCGGCGCTACTGATAACTTTTTTATAGGTGCTGGTTACAATTCTGTGCGAGGACTCAACGGACAACTGGGAATAAGATTCTAATTGTTCTGTTAGTCTTTTAATAGGAGCATGGCAGGAGTGAGCAAGGCACAAATTTCTCATAACATAATGCATACTTTTGCCACATTCTATTAATTTTATTTGTTTAACAGGCATCTCCTTATGGAGCAAGGGTTAAGATTACTTATTCAACTAGTACTAGAGTTCGCACCTGTAATTGTAACTCTAATACAAAAGAGAACGGAAGAAATGGCTATAACTAATTACCAACTTCCGAATACAACTCAAGAATTACTTAAGTTAATAAATATTTCAAATCAGCCAAATAGTTCTGTGGCAAGAGTTGAACAACAAAAACTTCTGCAACAGCAATTAGCCATTTACCAGCGTGAGACACAAATACAAATAGCAGAGCAAGAGAAAGATACAACTCTAAAGCTACCAGAAGTTAATAAGATTCTTGATAGCTGGCCGTTGAGATTATATCCTTCACAAATTCTAGATCACACTAGCAATGAACGTATCCCACTCAAAATCTTTCTTGCTCCTCTGCAAGTGAAGTTTGATCAATTTGATCATAGGAATGATGAAACATCAGAAATAGAGCTAATGTTGGCTGAAGGTTTACGAACATTTATCAGCAAGCATTACTCTCTTCATAATCCAATTAGACCGACAGAATTGTTAGCAGGAGCCTGGGATAGCAAACGTTTTCATAGTGAATCTAGCATTAAGGCTCTGTTTGGCATATTAAAAACAGAGCCGATTCTAATTTTAGAATCGGAAAATGATGGAGATTATCTAAATTTCCGTATTGCTTATTGGGGATTGGGACAAGGAAACTACTATTACAAAACAATTGCTCGGTTATCTCATAGAGAAATTGTTCAGGAGTCTGCCAAAAATCGCGCTTTAGAGTGGAAAAAAATTAGAGATGAACTGCTAGCACAGGGAGCAAATTTAGAAGAAATTGAGCAGTTTGGTAGAGATAATGTATTTAATTTGGCACTTTTGGAAAAGGCAGAAAAATGGAAAGCTCAAGGGATTGATATTAGTAAGTTATCTTTGCAATATCAAGTTAATCACCAAGATTTTGAAAAACTTTGCCATGTGTTAACTACCTGTCACTTTCTGGTTGCTGCTTGGGTAGCAGACGTTTATCACCTAGTTCACTATGATGTACCTCCTTTATTGCCAGAATTGCTGCCGAGTTTGCTTGAAGACGCGATTGATTTACAATCAGTGCAAGCAATTATCATAGGTTATAAGCAAGTCTACCAAGCTTTAGAAAAAGAGCGACGTTACTGGGTTCCAGAGTTGGCTTTGCAATTAGCTCAAAGTTTATCTCATTTACCCGATCGCACTTGGGCACAGGAGCAGGTTGATTACTCTATAAACACATGGTTGGAACTACGTCAATCACCGCAAGGATTCAGTAACCTCTTAGAGGCGATGCACTCAGTCATCAGGATAGAAGATGAAGAATATGTGCAAAAGCTAAGAGAATACTTTATGACAGTGGGCGATCGCCAAAGTATTCTTGATGTTGAAAAACTTTTGGATGCGATCGCCAATCTTAAACACAAACACCCTCTGGAATCTACCGATCCTAGCTATACCCTAATCAAACATTCAAGCAAAGTTACGTCTGTTGCCATTAGTCCTGATGGAAACATTTTAGTAAGTGGGTGTGTAGATAAAATCATCAATGTATGCAATCTGAAAACTGGCAAATTACTCCGCACCATCACAGAGAATTTAGGAGAAGTTTCATCCGTCGCAATTAGTCCCGATGGAAATTTCCTTGCTGTTGGCAGCTGCGAACATCCTAAAAGTAATGTAAAAGTGTGGCATCTGAAAACAGGCAAATTACTCCACACACTTTTGGGACATCAAAAGCCAGTAAACATTGTAGTAATCAGCCCAGATGGGCAGATTCTCGCCAGTGGCAGTAATAAAATTAAGATTTGGAATTTACACAAAGGCGATCGCATTTGTACCCTTTGGCATTCATCCGCCGTTCAGGCGATCGCTATTAGCCCCGATGGTACAATCCTTGCCAGTGGTAGTTCTGACAATAAAATTAGGTTGTGGAATCCAAGTACAGGCGATCCCCTACGTACGCTCAATAGTCATGACGGTGAAGTAAAATCTTTAGCCATGAGTCCCGATGGACAACTCCTTTTGAGCGGTAGTGCTGACAAAACCATCAAAATTTGGCATCTAATTACAGGTAAAGTTCTGCATACATTGACTGGACACTCAGATGCAGTTAAATCTCTAGCCATGAGTTCTGATGGACAACTCCTGTTGAGCGGAAGCGCTGATAAAACCATCAAAATTTGGCGTCTTTCCACAGGTGAACTACTGCAAACTTTGACTGGACATTCAGGAACAGTGAATTCTGTTGCTCTAAGTCCAGATGGTAAGTTCCTCGCCAGCGGTAGCGCTGATAAAACCATCAAAATTTGGCAGATTTTTTTGTAATACTCAGGCAAAAATTGAGAATGCATCGACCTGCATTGCGAATACAAGGACAAAATTCGAGTTCTTTAAAAATAGCTTATTAATAAACCAATACGGTTCAGTTAGGCTTAAAACTCTTTATCTGGCGGGTTTAATCCCCCATCATACGCCTTGATAACTGTTTACTGTTTACTATTTACTGTTTACTGTTTACTGATTTAAAATTAGCTCTCTTACCTGATCTGCGGAATCTTGTTGCAATGCTGATGATGCGATCGCCTGAGCTTCAACTACAGTTAACTGAGCGATCGCCTGCTTGATTATAGGTAGAGCTTGGGGATTCACACTCAACTCATCCAGCCCTAACCCTAATAAAATTGGCGCTGCTAAAGGATCTGCTGCCAATTCGCCACATAATCCTACCCAAATCCCAGCTGCATGAGCCGCTTGGACAGTTTGCTGCACCATCCGCAACACAGCCGGATGCAGTGCATCAACCAAATTTGCGACTCGTGGGTTAGTGCGATCGCCAGCCATAATATACTGGCTGAGGTCATTAGTACCAATACTAAAAAAGTCCACTTCTGTTGCTAATTGATCAGCGAGTACTACTGCTGACGGAACCTCCACCATAATACCGACTTCCATCGCTGCATCGAAGGGGATACCAAGTTGGGAAAGTTCAGTCTGCACTTCACCCAGAATTGTCTTAGCTGCATGTACTTCTGTCACACTAGCAATCATCGGCAACATGATTTTAATTTGGTGTCCAAAGCTGGCTCGCAAAATTGCCCGTAACTGAGTTTTGAACAAATCTGGATGATCTAGACAATAGCGAATTCCGCGCCAACCCAAGAAAGGATTGGCTTCCGGTGCTACCTTGAAGTAAGAAAGTGGCTTGTCACCACCTACATCTAAGGTGCGAATAATCAACGGACGGGTATCAAGAATTTGAGCGATCGCCTGATAAACTGCAAGTTGCTCATCTTCGGTGGGAGCGCTTGTCCTGTCAAGATACAGAAATTCGGTGCGAAGCAGCCCCACACCTTCTGCACCCCCAGTTACGGCCACTTGAGCATCAGCGACACTACCAATGTTGGCTAAAATACGAATTTGCCGCCCATCACGGGTAATTGCTGGCTGCTGTGCCGTGGCTAATGCTTGCTGTTGGGAAGTTTGCCACGCTTCTCGCTTTGCCTCCAGCACGCCTAGAGTATCTGCTTCTGGCTCTACCCACGCTTTGCCACTCTCACCATCGAGTGCCATGAGTGTACCATCTTCCAGGTGCAACACTTCCGCACCTATCCCTAAAACTGCGGGAATACCCAATGTACGGGCGATGATTGCGCTATGGGAAGTCGCACTTCCAGAAGTAGTACAAATGCCCAGCACCTTTGCCGGATCTAGCCCAGCGGTGTCTGAAGGAGTCAAATCAGTTGCCACCAAAATCGCTGGTTCAAAGAGATGCAGTCCTGTATGAGCATTCCCAATTAGTAACCGCAGCACCCTTTGCCCTACATCTACAAGATCATCAACTCGCTCTTGCAGGTAAGAATCTTCAAGTGTGTGATAGGTAGTCGCCACTTCATCAACTACGGCTTGCCAAGCTGCTTCAGCATTTAGGTGGTGTTCTAAGATGCGCTGATGAGCCGCTTCTAGCAATATTGGATCTTCTAAAAACAATAGATGGGCATCAAAGATAGCGGCTTCAGTGTCACCAATTTGAATGGATGCTTGTGAGAACACTGCTTGAATTTCATGTTGGGCAGTGTGAATTGCTGTTTGTAACCGTTGCCACTCCGCCTCTGCATCTTCTACGTGGTATTGCGTAATAGTAATTGGAGTAGGTTGATAATGAACAACCGGAGCGATCGCCACTCCTGGAGAAGCTGCGATCCCCGAAAGTTCGCCGTGAGTTGGTGGGGTAATTTCGTGCTGTACTGGTGCAGAATTCAGAATAGTATTATCTTCACCAAAGTTGGCGGCAAATAATGCTTGCAATGCTGCCAGTGCCTCATCTGCATCAGGGCCAGCAGCGGTAATCAACAATTCGTGTCCTTGACGCACCCCTAAAGTTGTGACTTGATTAATACTGTCGCCTCGAATTAGTTCAGTATTTCTAGTTAAGTTTCGTACTTGAATTTGGGATTGAAACCGGGCTGCGGTTGCCACAAACTGAGATGCGGGACGGGCATGTAATCCTAATCTATTGCTAACAATCAGCTGGATTTCTTTTGTTGGCAACTCTGCATTCGTTGTTGGGCTATCACTACTGACAACTGATGGCGAGATACTGGCTATACCCAATTGAGTTGCTTTTGCTACCAATGCGCCCCGTGCTTCGGCAATAACTTGCTGAATGTCTCTACCAGCAGCAACCGCAACGACAGCAGCGATCGCACCTTCTACCAAGGGTGCTTCACACAGATACACTTTCTGTTGCTGTGCTTCTGGCAGAAATTCTAGCGCCATTTCTGCACTCATCAAAGCACTGCCCAAATCCATTAAAACTAGAACACCATCATCACTGAAAACAGAAGCGATCGCCTCATAAACCTGGATAGGATCTGTACCCAGTGGATTGTCGGGATCTTCAATACCTGCTGCAACCGCAAGAGAAACTTTGCCCTGAACCATTTGTGCGGACAGTTCCCGCACTCCCAGAGCTAGTTGTTTACTGTGAGAAACAATAACAATTCCGATCACTGCAACACCATCAACCTTGTTGAGAGGTTTGTGCTTAGCTAGTTATCCATTTCATTTTTTCATTCTGTACCACCAACAACACCTATCTTCATTACAATTGCAACTGCCCAAAAATATTTGAATTTCTCCTGCTATAAATACGAACAAAATAACTTTTTTTAAGAGAGTAGGTAGCGTCAACCCATGAAACTCATCACTAGCGGTACAGGAAGAAATGTTTTGGATAAGTTTGTTCCCATCGTACAACTTAATTGAAGCATCGCCGTCAAGATTATCTCGCCACAATATTAAATAAGGCTGATCCTTTTCCAATAGTTATTTCAGCGTTAGCAAGGAATATTTACTGCTGGTGTGCGTTAGCGGAGCTTAACGAAGTTATCGCTTTGCTGTGCCGCTAACTTTCATACTTTGGTTATATAGCTCTATACAATTTTTGAACAGCAATCGCGTTACAAAATAACAAAGTTAGTGTCTCTCACAGAGAAACACTAACTATTGATCATTAAACTACAGTAATCATCACCTATTTTCCAAAATGTCTATATATCAAAGGAGAGATAATACTGTATTGCTTTGATGAGCATGAAAAGTCTGTATACTTAAAATCTGATACTCTTATTTATACAGAAACTTTGATTTTCTTCAGATCATACATTGCCGTGAATGGTTTATCATAAGGATGATTGTTAGCAAACTCTAACATTTCATTTAGTGCATCTGTGAAATCTGCAAATACTTTCTCTACGCAAGTAAAAGCTTTTTCTCTCTGTGCTTCTGTCAATTTTATGCTTTTAACAAAATCTTCTACATTATCCATTTCTGCTTGGATATGACCTGTTTCCTTAGCATAATGAGACTCACCAAAATACGGGTGATGCTGCTCAGTAATTTTTTGAAGTTCCTTTCCTACTTGTGCAATCTCAAATAAAGCCACAGTTCCCGTTGCTTCTATTGCCTCAATGATAGCTAACTTAATTAATATATCCTCTTCAAAAGTACACATAGCAAATAAGTTATTAATCAAAGAGCGTACTTTGTGTGTTTCCTCACCCCAGAGGAATTTCAACGTATCGGTATAGTTTATGGAGTAATCATATCCCATCAACTTGAGATCTTGTATAAACCATATCCAGTGACGACCATCTTCGGAAGTATGTTGGTTAATCATTTCTTGGAGCCTGCTAGTTGCTGGCTCTTTGCGGAGTATGACTCTATTGAAATCCTTAAAACTCATTGCAAAAGGAGCAAAGGCAGGAGCCCAGGCTAACCTTTGCCTTGGGTCTATACTTTTGTCCTGAAGAAATTTCATAAATGGCGTTTGGGCAAATTCTTGCTTCTTTATTTCAAGCAATGCAAGGACTTCTTCCATTTTCAGATCCCCATATAGTTGTATAGTAAAAACTTGTTGAGTACAAAATATCTACTTGTGTTGAGATTTAATTTACGCAGCCTTGCTGGAAATTGGAGCAACAAATTTAACAGTAGTTTAAGTATCTCCTAATCTCATCACCTTCAACTTGTCCCTTGCGAATCATGTATACGGCTTTACACCCTCTTAATGTTCACATCGTATTGTTGAAGGAGCAAAATCTCATCGCCAGATCAATCAGTTTTCTAATCTTGATGAGGAATTTTAATAGTCTTGTTCTAAATCGTACATTGCGTTATATTCGTTATATCATATATACCATAGTATAAAAACAAATTAACAACCAAATCAAGGACAAAATGCATGATACGCCTCTTGAGTCAGGGTAGGATTCGAGCTAACGCTGGCATAGTTGTTGTTGATAGTAGCAGAAGGATGGTGAGCCTGAATCGAAGGTTTATAGAAATGTGGAGTTTTCCTCAACACATTATAGTCTCACAAAATGAGGGTCAAGCACTAGAATTAGCTTCTAGTCTAGTTGAGAACTCCGACCTGTTTCTTCACAGAATTCAAGAGATTTACATGCATACAGACTTAGAGGCTTATGATACTTTTAAATTAAAGGATGGTCGAATGTTTGAGCGTTCTTCACTACCTCAATACTTAGAAGATGAATGTGTAGGAAGAATTTGGAAATTTCGAGAAATAACAGAGCGCTATCAGTCGAAAACATTGATAGATATTGGAAATAAAATTTTACTTTTTCCTGCTAATCATAATATCTCGCATAATAAGTTGTAGAGAGACTCTTATTTTTTCATTATTTATTCTCTTTACTTGTATACCACCAAGTTTTATTATAGATTACATCGAAGTAATGATTGAGGAGTAAGTAATGCGATTTTAGGGAAATCTTCGTAGTTACTGTTGCCAATCCGTTATGGTAATGCCTAATACAATTTTGTTTCCTCTTTTTGTTGATAGCCAAGCGCCAATAACAATTAACGCTCAAATTGCTGAACAAATTAAATTACTAATTGCTACAGGGGATCTGCAACCAGGTGATACTCTGCCTACTGTTACTCAATTAGCTAAACATTTAAAAGTAAATCATAACACTATTGCAGCAGTTTATAACTATTTAATTGAATCAGGCTATTTGGTAGCCCAAAGAGGTAAAGGGACGTTTGTTGCTCACACTCAAGTTGTACAAAATATTATTATCCATAAAGAGTTTTATAATCTCCTAGGGCAAGCTTTCAATGCTGCTGTAATGACTGGGTTATCTCCATCTGAATTTGGTGCAGCAGCCTACGCGCAAGCCGCAATATTGAATCGGCATGCCGTTGCTCCTTTAAAATTAGTATTTATAGAATACTCGCAACACAGTACAGGTGTATACGAAACTATTCAATCAGAAATAAAACTTCCTTTATTGTTTCTCTGTTTGGAAGATTTCAAGATTAATAAATCAAAAGTATTAAAAGAACTGTTAAATGCTGACCTTGTAATTACAACTGCACAACATCAGTGGGAAGTAATTAGATTAACTGCTCCAGAGCAAGAGGTTATTACTGTTAACCTCAAGCCTGACTTGCAACTATTGGCACAAATTTCATCTTTACCTCGTAATGCTTTAATGCTACTTATTTGTCAAGAAGAAGTTACTTGTAAAGTGATGAAACAGATGCTACAACAAGCTGGAATTTCTCATATAAACTTTCAAACTTTAGATTTAGAGTACCTTCAAAAAAACCATAAAATTTTGGAGCAGGCTGATGCAGTTTGTGCTTCAAGGCTTGTTGAAAACTGGGTACGACAGTATAGTCTTCAACCATCGGAAGTTATGGTTTTTAATTTCAGTGTTGATGAAACTAATATGTCAGTTTTGAAGGCTCGTTTGGCTGCAATTCAGTTAACTAAATCAACTATCTCTCATACCACTCAGTGACAGAATACGCGTTAGAGAAATTCTTATCCGAACCATAAATAAAAGGGCTTAATTAAATCAAAGCTTGTAGTGAGTTAGCGCGTTCTTCTCTACGTTCGCGTAGCGTGTTGTAGATAGAAGCCGCACCCTAAGCATAGCCATGCCGCAGGCTTTACAGTATAGCTTCTCTACGCATAGAGTTTTTGTTGGGACAAGGGTAAACGGCTCTAGCCCTTGAGAATTTTATATTGAGCGATTTATCGCTCACTACGAACAAAAGTTTTATCTTACATTTAATTACATCTATCCACTTATTAGGTGTACTTGTACTACTTGTATTGCAAAAGCTTGTTGAGGGTAAAAGATCTACAGCTTCAGAATAATCTGTATTTTTAAATCAACTAAATTTCTACGTCTGGTTCTTAACCCGGAATTATAAATCAATACAGTTCAGTCAACGAAGAATTGTAGTTTAGGAAGCCACTCGTATAGGTGGGTTTCTTGGCTTGAATACAAGAGCGTTTAAGCGGACGCAACCCAACAAACACTTTAATAGGTGTTGGGTTTTGTTCTTTAACCCAACCTACGTAATTTGATGTTTTTTACGCTAACTAAACTAGATTAAGTTATAAACAACATAATACTATAGATATGGGTTTAATAATACCACTATAGCGGTATGCTGATAAAAGACTAGTTAAGGTAGGCAAGCACTATGTTTGAAAAGTTGATACGTAGGTAAAGCAAGATAGCAAACTGTTAAAGATTTCTAAAGTACAAGGGCAAATATTACACTTAGTGGGTGAGATTATGAGTAAAAAATTGACCGTCAAGCAAATTAGCCTCAATCTGGCATTAGATGAAGTCAAAAGACTTGAAACATATTGTAATCAGACGGGGAGAGCAAAAACAGATGTAATTAGAGAGCTCATTCGCAAGTTGCCCGATTAGGGTGGTAACTAGCAGAAAATTCCCGGTTGTTTTGCAAAAACAGACGTTAGTCTGGTAAAAAAGCTGGAGGCATATCAGTAGCATGAAAACCACAGTTCATGAACCCTATCTGTGTGGTTGTAATAAACTGAATCTAACTCAAGCGGATCTTTTACCCTCAACAGGCTCTTGCAACACAACCGGTTTGTAAAGGCGATCGCTCTTTATCTTCACTTCAAGACTATATTGGAATTAAGTATACCGAATCTGTGACGAAGGCCACTTCAGTCTTAACACTTAATCTATATATAATTTTGTTGTATTAAAATCTGCGAGACTGATATCTGCTAAGGACTCTCCTTTTCAATGCCTAAAACGATATGATCAGTAATCTGGCAAAGGTTAAAAATGAGTTCATAGTATTTGAGTTTCTTACAAAATTTATAAATTTTAGAATACGTTTTTTAGATTTTATTTAACTTGAACCACCTAGAAGGTTATCATCACAGAAATCACCATAAAATTATAAGTATTAATACTAAGTTTTAATTCTTAATTGTTAGATATGGAGTTTTGTTCAATTATCAAGCGATGGGCTGCACCTACGTGCCAGGTACTAACTAACATTCAACAGATTAAAATAGCGTTTGTCCACAAGGGGTAAACACAAAAAAATTGGCAGTGAAGTCAACTTAAAGACTCGCCAATTCTTTTGGCACTTTTTTACTAGGCGTCCAGTAGAGTGTTTTATGTCTCTATAAATTTGTTCTATATAGAACTGAATTGGCGAGAAATCGCTGATACAGCGGTTCTCGTTTACGTGAGCATACCCGTAGGGGCACGGTACTGCCCATTGGTGTCAACTTTAGCTAAAAATAGCTTTACTGTTGGCCTTCTCATCCGCCAGAGAATTTATTCTCTGGCGGATGAGCGAAAGTCTACTTTAGTAGACTGAGGATTTTGAGAATATTTTTAGTCATCTTCAGATGACTTTTGCTATGAGCAAGGAAGTTCAGTTCCTTGCGGGATATGGATTTCACGTTAAGTTGACACGTATGGGCAGTGCCCCTACACCTGACGATGTAATGTTGTACCGCATCTGAATGGGAACCGCTATAATTACCCGAGAGAATTCCTGAAACCCAGATAAATTTCTTAGGTTTCTACTAGATATTGATACCTCGGTGTAACATGTGCGATGGGCTACGCCCCGCCATAGGCGATCGCAACGCCAATACAAAATTCAATACAAATGTGTCATCTTGCTGTGATTAGATATAAATAGTATTTGCTAGCCCTAATAACAAATATTCCACTTAACTATCAATGCATTTCGTCGTATTCTGGGGCTTCAACTCGTCTTGCTTCTAGCCGAGAAGGTGGAAGGAACTCAGCGCGACGCACAGGAACCAAAGGCGGTGTAGTTCCTTGATAGGGATGAATAACTTGTACAGTACGGGCTGGACGTTGCCGAGGTGAGAACAAAGCTAATACCCCAGCGACTACAACACCACCGCCAATAGTCAGACTCATGCCTCCTACCGCCCACACTATGGGTGAAGACCACCAGGGATTTTCTGGTTGGGATGGTGCTAATGCTGCTTTTGGTTGATTGTTCTGGGCTAATTGTAGCTGCTGGGTGTTGTAATTATCGAGAAGTCGTTGGTTTTGAGTTTTTAGCTGTTCGTTGTCGCTTTTTAAACGATCAAATTCTACTTTCAGCTTTTCCCATTCGACGCGCTGTTCAGAATTGGGAGCTACAGGCTGGGGATTAGGATATGCTGATTGTCCATAAGGCCCATAAGGATACTGCGCTTGTGGCTGCATAACTTGGGGTGGCATTACGGTGGCTGGCATTTGTGGAGCAACAGCAAAATTAGATTGTAGAGGAACATTTGTCCCTTTGAGTAATACGAGAGCCGCCAGTCCAGCTACGGCGACCCCGCCGATAAATGCCATACTCTCACTCATCGCCTTTGCCCCTCAATTGCGACGTAATTATAACCATCTGTGACTGACTCACTCTCACACTCATAATTTTTTACCTACTTAACTTCAGATAATACTCAAACTATAAGCAACTGTATCAGCTAGTTTTTTTACATCCTGATATCTGATGTTAATATTCAAGACCATAACCGTCAAATTGTCCACCAACTAAGGACAAAAAAACTACGCTGTTATACTTTTTAATCTACTTTCTCAGTCTGAGCAAGATGAGTATTTGTGCCGTTGTTGTCGGTCTTGATGGCCGACTTGAGACTTTGACAAAAATCCGCGATCGCACTCAGTCCTTGCTCTGGTGTACCTTCTGCCAACCTTTTCACAAAAGCACTGCCCACAATTGCGGCATCTGCGCCCCATTCCCTGACTTGACGGGCTTGTGCTACTTGAGAAATACCAAAGCCTACACCGATGGGTTTATCAGTAACACCACGAATTTGTTTAAGTAAATCTGACACTCGCGTTTCCATCTGGGAGCGTATGCCTGTAACTCCTGTGACGCTAACTAAATAGATAAATCCTTGGGAGGAGCGAGCGATCGCTTCTATGCGTTCGGCTGAACTGGTGGGAGCTACCAACAAAGTTACGTCAATTCCCATTTCACCAGCTGGTTGAAGCAAGCCTGCGGCTTCTTCTAAGGGTAAATCTGGTACTACCAATCCTGCTACCCCAGCAGCAGCAATTGAAGAGAGGAATTTTTCAATTCCACGGTGCAAAATTGGATTGTAGTAGGTAAACAGGCTAATAGGCGATCGCAAATTGGGAGTAGTTGCTTGCAACATTTCCAGCACATGCTCCAACTTAGTTCCCTTTTGCAGAGCACGGGTAGCAGCTGCTTGAATCACTGGCCCATCCGCTAAAGGATCGGAGTAGGGTACACCTAGTTCAATAATATCTGCCCCACTACGATCCAGAATTTGCAACGCTGCTGCTGTTGTTTCTAAATCTGGATCGCCAGCGGTGATAAATGGAATCAGAGCACACTCTCGATTCCGTACAAGAGTTTCAAAGCAATCAGAAATCGCAGTCATTAATTTTAAGAGTCAAGAGTCCAAAGTCAAGAGTTAAAATCTAAACTTTAGGCTCTTGACTAATAGATAACTTTACACCTGAGTTTGTTCTTCTTGTTCTATTTCAGCTTGAATTCTTGCTAGTTCTTCGGGAGTAAGTTCTTCTAGCCGCTTTTGGAGAAAGTCTTGTTCATACTTTTCCCGCTGTTGGTGGTAGGTCATTTTTTGTCCCACTGCGCGGAAAAAATAGGTGACTAACCAGCCAACCAATCCACTGACTAATAAAACTTGGCTCCAGATGCCAGCTTCTTGATTATCTAACCCGACTAGCTGCAATAGTATATATGCCAAGCCACCAGCCAGGAAAACGCCCAAGCCAATACTAATAGCGTCAACGCGTCGCATGAGATTTATGACCTACCAATCTTGTTAAACTTCAATTTGTCGCCGCTGGGGTCGAAAATTTACAAACGGCGATAGAACCAACAGACCTGGAAAGAAGAAAAACACCAAAAAGTACATAAAGGTGCGCTCGATGGCCGTAGCCACATACCAACGCTGTTTCAGGTACAGCAAGATAGCAATTGGCATTACTAAAAGATAAGCTCCAGCCAAAGTCAGATAAAGCAGGGCGACAATCATACTTTTTTGTCTAAGCGTCTATTTTCTTATCATAGGCTGAATGCCTGATCTGAGGGAAGTATTGCCTATTGCAAAATAGGCTGATTTCGTAAATCATCCCACATCCAGACGGGCTGACCGCTAGTTAGACGAATACCACCCACCCAGCGATCGCTACTATTAATCTCCAACCAATTCACCTCTCCCTGCACCAAAGCGTGTCCCGTTTTAGTTAACTGGAGTACTCGTTTATACCAGGGTTCCTCTAGAGATTCAGTTGTAATCTCCAATGGTGGACGTTTACTTTGCAGCATTTGAGTCAGCACATACCAATACATGGTGTCTCCCAGATAAGGAAGCGGTTCTTTTTCCGCAACCAGAGTTCCAAAAAGTTTATCGACTCTCATAGTTTCTTTGTCTGCCAAAATTGAGAGCGTTAGCTGCTGTGTCAAACTGAGTCCATTTTTAACCCAAGGAAGTTCTTGGAGATGTCGCCGTAGCGCCTTCGCCATTGGAGGAATTTCAGGAGTTCCGGTATTCACAATCTGAATCAGCACTTGGGGTGATTCAGCGCTCAAAGCTTTCCAAACCCGATCCCCTAATTGAAGCTGTTGGCGAGTAATGGGATGTCGCCGCTCCCAAAGAGTGCAAAGTGCCTCCGATGAAAGTTGTCCTAACCCTACAAAGCGCTCAACACCTGGAAAAGAATCGATACAAATTAACTCTAAATGTTTGGGAAATGATTGGATCTTCCAAAAGTGGTGAAGCACATGAGCTAAAACTAGCTGATCGTAGGGATCATGTTCAAACCACAGCATTACCCGCTCATATTGGTGGCTGATACATAATTGACTATATTCCCGTTCAAGGCGGTTTTGAGCATCCTTTAAAGTAACACCGTATGCTTCTGAAATGAACGCTGCTCGTGTGTTCAAAAATTGGGACAGGTTAGAGTTTGGAGGAATAGGCCCCTGGCAATAAGGATCGGCAAATTCTAAAAAATCGCCACAGAAGCCCGCGATCGCCAATTTATTCTGAATATCTGATCCACACCGTAGATGCAGGGTTTTTAAATCGGCATCGAAAGCTGTCATAACACCACGGGATATATCCTCACTGGCTTGAGTAATGCGTTGGATATGCTCCTTGAGCTTCACCCAACTTGGTAATCCATTTTCCCTGGCTATAACCAGTTGAGCATCACTAAGCTGAGGTTGAAATGCCGCAAAATCTCTAATTTGAAAAGCCTTGGGATGATATTGCTGAAAACGTTTAAGCGCTAACTCCTGATCAGCCCTGTACTCAAAAAGCAAATCTTTTGCACGTTTCTTCTGTTGTTCAAGACTTAAGCGCTCTTCTTTGAGCGGCTGGCGCGGATTAGACATACGACCTCCTCTATTACCGCCTGTGTCCGCCACCCAGGCAAAGGAAACCGTATTTTATAAAGTTGTAATTATGGGCGCAGCCCTTTCCGCGGACGTGGCAGCGTATTCACGCATATCTTTATCCTAGCACAATACGTTTTGCCCACACTCCGTATTGCATTCAAACCATAACTACTGTAAATTGATGGCTGTGGAATTCGTCAACAAAGTCAAGTAAAAAGAGAAACAAAATACTGATTCTCGATAAAATTTTTGAAATTTAGTTGCACAAAAGACACAATTGATGGTGGAATAGATAGGGAAGTATTTGCTGGCTTCACACAGTAAGTATTTGTCAACACCTAAGGGGGTGTGGCGGAATGGTAGACGCTACGGACTTAGTAAACTGAGCCTTGAAGGAGAAATCCCTCAAGTGGAAGCTCTCAAACTCAGGGAAACCTAAATCTGTTAACAGACACGGCAATCCTGAGCCAAGCCCATCGATTTGAAATTTGAAATTTGTGATTGTTCTGCAATCCAAAAGCCAAAATCCAAAATTGAGGGAAGGTGCAGAGACCCGACGGGAGCTACCCTAACGTTAAGTCGAGGGTAAAGGGAGAGTCCAATTCTCAAAGCCTTTGATTGCTAAAGCTATCAGGCAGTAGTGAAAGCTACAGGAGGATGAAAATCCGTTGACCGTAAAAGGTCGTGTGGGTTCAAGTCCCTCCACCCCCATTAAAAAGTTCAAAAACCAAAAAAATTAACCCACCTGCACTTGGTGGGTTTCATAATTTATTAAGTAAGCTGACCTGTTGATTTATGTTTTTATTATCACTTAAATGTTTAAGTAGTTTCTCTTAATTATTGAAATAATTTAAATTTAATATTTTATTTATCCAACTTTCTGTAAAAAAACTGCTGAATCTTTGATGAATAGATTGATACTACTGTTCGGCAAGGTTAAGCTGATAACAATATGAACAGGAAGCTCTTTTGTCTTGATAACTGGAATGACCGCTAATAGTTTACCAAGTAGTCAGGGATATCAGCATTTTGTTACGTCCAACTCTAGACAGCTTAATGTGGAAATTGCACAAGAGAGGGTTTACAGTTTCTTGGCGGATATTGTCAAACAATCTCCACCAGAGGATGTTTTGCGAGAATTTAAAAATTTATTTATAGATGGTCTAGATTCACCAAGTTCGGATTATGTTCCAGGAATATACGGAATCTTCTTTGACGATAAAGAACAAGAGTTTCGTAACACACTTAAACGATGTTGCTACATAATAATTAATAACTGGGAAACAAATAGAAAATACAAATATATCCAAGAATTAGTTAACTTATTTACTATTAGCAATCTGAGAATTGAGACAAGTAATTCTTCAATAATTAATATCTGTAAAAGCTGGCTAGATAATTTTATAAAAAGTAATGATTATCAAGAACTTAAATTATTTGCTGCTAGATATAATGAACCAAACAAAAATTGTTGGACTCATCGCTACACTTCTTATTTATTAGTTGCTCAATCTTTGAATGAAAATAATTCCAAAGAGCAACAAGAGGCTGCCAAGAAGCTGTCTAAACAGATAAAAGACAAATTTAAGTTTGAACTAGCAATGTATATTGCTCGTTGCCAGTCTGCTGCTTCAAGTACAACACGTTACAATAATCCTAGTATTTTGAGAGATAATGTTTTACATTTAATCAAGGTAATTGTTTTAAAAAAGGGTGTATTTAGCCATAAGAATATTGCTAATATATTTGTCCAACAAACTAAAAATCAAAGCCTTGAAGAATTTAAAGAAAGCATTATAAAATATCTGTTTTTTTCAGTAGAGCATCAAGAATTAGCAAAAAGTTTGAAGCAGCAGTTTGTAGAGAAATTATCGTTATGGAAGACAGAACATAATGAAGAAGTTATCACTAAAGAATTCTTTCTACGAACCTGTAACCGTGTGATCGATTTTCTGACTACAGAAAATGGAAAAGAACCTTCATCATTGTTCATTTTATTGGTTTCGCAAGGAAATCCTCTCACATTAGTGATTATACTGCTGAAGATTATTTTGATTTGTAGAAACTCTCGCATACATTTGGAAGCTCGTATTGCTCATCTAATTTATTACTACGAGAAGTATTCCGCAGATGAATGTAAGTGGGTAATTAATTTTATCGAGATTTTTAATATTACCTTTGCTATTTATGCAGACAATGTAGAATACAATTTAATTAAGATGGAAGAAGATCAATCTAATCCGCAGTTGAATCTGGATACTTATCGTGTGTTTTCGCAGTTGAAGACGAATCCACAAAAATGAATGCAGCCTTAAATTTATTTGTTTGCGGAAATGGATAGAAATCAGAAATCAAAACTTAAGATTGAGCAAGACGTTCGTCGAACCAAGCTAAAGCAGCACCAAGAGTTTCAGCTAGAATACTAATCAGACGATATAATGCGATCGCACCAAATACTAGGGCCCCTGGAAAGTGGTGCTGTAAAAGTTCATAAGCAGTTGCTTCAAACACACCCAATCCACCAGGCGCACCCGGAATAACTAACCCTAGCAACCAGGCAAAACTAAAAGCCCCTAGTAACAAAGGAATTTGACTCCAATTCAAAGAACTTAGAGCAGAAATAGTTAATATAAAGCCAGCACCACGCAATCCTAAAAAGCCCAATTCTCCTAACAAAGGTCGTAAAGGATAGCGTTCAATATTGAAGGGAACAGTAGGCTGAGTCGTATTAGCAGATTTTTTTGCTTTCAGTTTGTACAAAAAGCGAATAGCTGGGTTCAAAAACCGGGGATGAACTGCACAAAGCACCACAGCTAAACTCAGCAATTGTAAGATTTGCACAACCAAAGTGGTATTCGCTGCTGCAAATTGACTACCGAATAGAACAATGATGATTAAAGCAGCCGCTACCATGAGTAGCGGTTCTAGCAAAACGCTTAAGGTGGCTGCACCGCTAGAAATATTAGCATTTTTCGTTGCTATAATTCGTCCATAGTAATGCCAGACGTTACCTGGCAAATACTTGGCAATGTTTGTTTTTAAGTAAACTTGAATGAACTGGGAAGTTGATATAGGTTGATTTAAATCTTGCAGAACCCAAGTCCAAATCCAGCCTGCCCAAGTATGTGCTAGTAAGGTTACGCCTGTGGCGATCGCAAGAATTGCCCATCCTATACTATCAATGTGGATAGCAGTCACCTCAAGCCAATTATCTTTCAAAGCTTTCGCTAAAAAAAACAGCGTCCCACCCAAAATTATCCAGCGTAAAATTTGCTTCATGATTTTGGTAATTTAACGATTAGAGCAACTAAGGCTGAATACCTCAAATATTATGATATATCGGCTACATATCCAAAGCTTTGGAGAAAAGATTCTTGACTTGTAAAAAAAAATAATGTAATTTTTTTACAAAGTTTTTACTAAATTAATATCATTTACTGTTACACAAAAACTATATTGATATTGGGCTTTTTAGACACTCTAGACTTTACAGTATGTTGTCTAAGACAGATATTGTATTGGTTATATACTGTTGACTCTTGACGTTTATTTGTACTAAAATTTTCATCATATATATACATTTTAATATCTTTATTAATGCTGAATTAATACTGATATAACTTAACATAAATTGATCCCCAACTTACAATTTAATTTACACATTACTCAAAATAGCCTTAATTTTATCATACATAATCAACAGATTATTACATTAAATTATATCTCTCTAGAGTTAGATAAAAATAATGGTTTAGTACTAAGTAGAATGTTACCTACGCTAGATGTAAAGGTCGTTTTAGTTCTCTTATCCTTGACTAGGGTTATTCAAAGATTAGACAACTAAGAAAAGCATAATAATTTGCCGATAAACCCGATTATTCAGCAAAATCAATAGCTCATTTTTTAGTTGAAAGGAGGACTAAGTGAACATTTTGATAGGTTTCTTGAAAAAACTACGACTACGCCAGATGCTAACTATCTTTTTAGCTGGACTATTGTTGATAGTTAGCACTGCTTGTAGTGGAGTAAATGCTCAAGGTGCAAATCCACAAAATCCTGCTGTGCAAGCTGGCGGTGCAAATAATCCTTACAAAGGTGGTGGAGACAAATATACCAAATATAGGATGTCTACAGATCCGAAAGTAACGAATACAAAAGCCAATAAAGGACAAGACCAAGCTAGCTTACAGCTAAACTCACAATTGCTCGTTGCTACAAATAAAGAATCCGAGCTACTTTATCCTGGTGCTGAGACACCAGCAGGTAGATTAAACAAAGAAGCAGAACTGCCAATCATTACGGATAAAGACTTTCGCCAGCCTGAACCAGGTGGTTTAATTCAACGTGAACCAGATTTAGGAACTCGAGTTCAAGAGCGACTTGAGACTGTGAAAGAAGAATTTGAAGAAGCTTCCGGCTTTTTGAAAGAAAAAGCAGATGAGGCAGGTGCCAGACCTGAAGTACAACCAAATCCAGCAGCACGCAGATAGAATTTTGATTTCCTCTCAATGCCTGAGATTTGAAATTAACTCTAAAGGCTCTGTTGGTGAATGTTTAACTCAGACACAAAAATGCAAGGACTAGGACTATGAAAAAAGTAATCAATTGGCTGAAAAATGTTCGTCCCGTGAAGATTTTAACTGTCTTTCTAGCAGGAATCTTCATCTTTTTGACTCAAGCTTGTGGTGATCCAGGAATAGCAAAACAACCACCACAGCCTGATGCTCAAACACCTTATACCAAACGATACGATCCCACAAAAGATTATCCTCTATCTTCTCCTGCTGGCGGGATAAATAACTTTAGTGATGTAGACCCCAGAGCAAGAGGAACTGAAAAGGCAGCGAACGATAAATCTGAAGCACTGTCGAAAAATGCTCAAAAGAATGTTGACGAGAAAGGGGTTAAAAGTCCAGGAGAATATATCCAGAATTTTCAGCAAGGGACACCCCTTGGTGAAAGAGCGAAGAACTTGGGTGAAGATGTTGGTAGTTCTGCTGGAGAAGTAGGAGAAGGAGTTGCTAAGGGAACTAAGCGCGGGATTGAAAATATCAAGGAAAACACTCAAAACGCTGCTAAAAGCTTGACAAAAAATGTCCAACGTGCAGGCGAGGATGCTGGGAAAAATATTCAGCGGACAGCCGAAGATGCATCTGATGCTGTAAACAGGACAGTCAAATAGGCTAGTTAAAATTAGTCATTGATTATAGGACAAGCTTCTGCCTTGTCCTATATTTTCCACTTAATAAATGATTATTGTTAGCCTTTATTTTCAAGTTCAAAAAATAGTATAAATGTTTACTTAATTTAAAGTAATAACTGCTATGTATAGATTTCTAGCAAACCTAGTGAGTCATTAATTATAATTTAAATCCGGTAAGCTAAAGTAAGCTATTGCGATACCATCCTTATAATGTAAATCAAATCACATAAGCTTATGGAGCCAGACTCTTTACAAACCGAGGTGATTCTGACATATCCGCGTGAGTCCCTCGGCAGAGTGCAACTTGATTGGACACCCCAACCCGGAAACTATCTCGATTTCCAAGGTAAGACTTACGCGGTTTTAGAGCGTCGCCACAGATATCAATTTAAGGCGGGGCGATACCGCTTGCATAATATTGCCATTTACGTGCAATCTGCTAAACGACCATCTGAAAAAAGTTTAGTACAGGGACGTTGGGTAATTGGTGATGCTACTTGCAGGTATAATGCTCGTTCAGAAATTATTCGCTGTGCTGTCAACCCAGATGGCCCTTGCAAGTCTTGTCGCTTCTATGAAAACTTAGAAGTTACGAGTTAGGAGTTATTAATCCTCATCTCTCCATTTGTCTATCTCTCATCTAACTACCAAAGCTCAATACTTCTCCTACAGTTAAACGAGTACCATTCACAAAATCCCATCCCGACTGGGGACGTTTACCAGCTAGCTGAACCTCTCGTAACAGCAGAAAACCTTCTCCAGTTTGGGCGATCGCTCCAATTCCCTTAGTAATACTTACTACTTCTCCAGGATTATCTGATACAGTTGACAGATTTGACAATTTAGTAGAAATTTCTTGTAGTTCTGATGGGAGCTCGCGATCGCAAGCAGAACCAAGGGGAGCGGAACCAGTGATTTTTAACAGTTTGTTGCGAAAGGTAGCGGTGCAGTTAGGGTAAAAGCCTCTAATTTGATTGTGTAACTGGATAGCGCTCTTTGACCAATCCAACACATAATCTTGTTTTTGAATCAAAGGTGCATAAGTAGCTTCTGAATTATCTTGGGGAATTGGTTCAATTTCCTTACGTTCTAGCTTCAATAAAGTTTCTACTAATAAATCTGCACCGATTACCGCAAGTCTGTCGGCTAGATCTTGGGCATTTTCCAGTAATCCAACAGGTGTAGTCGCTTTTAAGAGCATTGCCCCAGTATCCATCCCCGCATCCATTAACATAGTCGTGATCCCCGTTTCCCTCTCGCCGTTATGCAGACACCACTGAATCGGAGCTGCACCCCGATATTTTGGTAAAATTGAGCCATGCAGATTAATGCAACCCAACTTTGGTATATCCAAAATTTTTTGCGACAAAATCTGTCCATATGCGACAACGACAAATACATCTGCGTCTAATTGTCTGAGTTGGGTTAAAGTTTCAGTATTTTTTTTCACCGATTGGGGCTGCCATACTGGCAAGGTGTGAGTGGTAGCAATGGTTTTTACTGGTGAAGGGATAAGTTGATTTCCGCGTTCCCGGCGTTTATCTGGTTGGGTTACAACTGCCAATACTTCAAATTCTGAGTGATTTAGTAATTTTTCTAAAGTAGGGACAGCAAATTGGGGAGTACCAAAAAATACGATTTTCATTAGTCATTAATCATTATTCATTAGTTAATAGTAAGTGTGACCCTAATAACTGACAACTGATTCAATTACAACTTCAATGGCGTAGTGTAAAGCACCGTTGACTTTTGTAAAGAACATTAATTGTTTGGTGATCAGATATTCTGTAATTGGTGAAACCAAAAGTTGCTTGATATACTTGTAACTAAGCTGGCAGTTAGATCAGCAAATACCAACTGTGTCTTGCTTCTGGTGAATTGAATATTTTGACGATATCTTATGACAAATAGCCAGAGCATCTACCAGCTAAATTTCGTTCATAATTTTGTCTCAAATTAGCGTTAAGCGCGGTTTTGCTTCTAAAACGGGATGCTTTCCTACTATTCGCGGAGCTAATATTGCAATTTCTGTCTTTTAGTGGATGACACTAATGGTTTTTGAGTAATATGTATTGTGTGTCTAGTTCCCAAGTTTTTCAAGTAACGCCTCACATTTCCTGTTATCGGAGTTTGTGTTGTTATAGCAGGTATAAACCAGCTTGCTAACTGCGGCTTAGTTACTATAGTCCAACTTTTGAGAGTCTCTCTATCTGATTTTGGGCTGCCAGTATAAACGCCCTTAACTTTCCCCCACTAACACTTAATTCTGGCGGTGTTGAGTGTAGGAATACAAATGGTATATCTCGTGCAGTAATTACTGAGTTATCTGCACAATTACTATACTGGCATATTTTCGTAAAAAAATATTCTGTAGCTTCATCAAGAAAACAAGTAACCAATAACACTTTAGTTTCGTAAAAATATGCGAAATTGGAAGTTAAGATCTCGTAAAAGACTTTAGTTTGTTGTTATACATATAATTCAGACCTTGCTCATTGCCGTATAGGCATTGCTCCTCACACAGCAACCACCCTTCTAAAGAGTCTACACATGCTTAAACCCCTTTTGCTGTCAGGATGGTTCCGCACGCACCCATTTCTTAATTACGTGGCCGTTGTGATACTGCTCGCACCTTTACTTGCAGCATCCGGTCACTCTACCGCAGCCAAATCAAAAGTAACAAAGGTAACTTCAATGACTGGAGAATCTGACTCTGTGTCAAATGAAGTAGTTGCCATTAAAGAACCTGATATAGCTGAAATTATCAAAGCAGATCAAACAAACTCGTTGAGAGAGGAATTTGATGTGCCAATTAAGGAGGCTGCTGTTGAGAGGCAAGTATTAGTAACGAATAAAATTGAGTCTTTGGTAGAGAAAGATAATTCTCTGTCAAGCAGCGATGTGGCTACTGCTAATCCATTATCAGCAGTTGAACTTGCACCATTACCAGAGGTGTCTGCTAGTAAACTTAATTTAGTGCAAAAATTAAAAGCTGCTAAGGTTAAGTCTTTGAGAAAAGAAAATTCTCAAGTAAGACAAAAGCCTATTTCTCAATCATTAGCAGCAGTTGAACTTGCTCCAATTGCAGGAGAATCACAACCAACTACAACAACGGAAATACCTGCTGAAGAAGCTCAAGCAGAACAAACAGATCCAATAGGAAGTCCTCATCCCATTCCTTGGAAATGGATCACAGCTACTCAAGAGACTATTGGTTCCAAGGGTGGTTCTGGAGTGCGCTACTACCGCAGTGTACCTGTAGTTTCTCCAGATGGTAAATATGCTGTTTATAGTCGGGTGCAACTAGAGGTAAAACCGGAAATGTATAACAGTCGCGTCACTAGCGTTCTGTTTGTACAGGATATGCAAACTAAGAAGTTGTGGGTGATGGCTTCAACTGCTCCTGTTAGTGATCCCTTGTTAGCTGTGAAAGCGGTATTACCGGAACAGAGTGATACCAATGGGTCGATTGGGGTGTTGGTTCCCGTTAGTTGGTCGGAAAAAGGCGATCGCTTTTTAGCACGTAAGTTTAAAGGGGTGTTCAATACAGGCGATGCTACAGATCATGCAGTAATTTGGGATCGGCAAAAAAACCATGCCAACACTATTGCTCCCGCTCAAGAGGAAAATGAGCATGAGAAGATTGCCATATTGTTAGGTTGGAGTAAAAGCCAACCCGATCATGTGCTGTTTCGTGCTGGTGAAATGGGCGAGGAAAACTGGCCTTTGGTGAAAGTAGCTAATGATGGCAAGACTGTACCGACAACAACAGATGCAGATCAGCCTATTACTTTTGGTAAAAAAGTTACAGAAGTTTGGGCAGGGCCACAAGTCGCTTACCGATAGTTTATAAAAAATCTTATATACTGCTCCCGTTGTTACAACTAGCAACAACGGGAAATTTTTTTTAAAGAGGACAGCTAACAGCCGTATGATCCAAAAGAGGTTCTGAGTTATGAGATAGCGCGAGGAATCAAAATGATTGAAAATATCATTCCCATATCAACTCTCTTTATTGGGCTTAACGGGATCACAGCATTTTTTCTTTCGTATATTGCGGCATCTGAACGGGTAAATACCAGAGTTTGGCATGGTGAGTCTAAGGAAGATGTCGTAAAACAGCCTGATCCACTAGCAAACCCTAGTGCTTGGGCAGCTATGGTGGAAAATATGACTCAAAAGCTATTTCCCGATCAAAGAAATAATGATGGCTTGCTACAACGAAAGGTTCGCGCTCACGGGAATTTTGCTGAGTATGTGCCTCATGGATTGCTGTTTGTGTTGGCGCTGGAGTTAATGCAAGCACAAGTATGGTTATTGTGGCTACTTGGAAGTGTTCTCACTGTGGCGAGAATTGCCCATGCATGGGGTCTGATAAAAATATATGGCCCTTCTCCAGCAAGAGCGATCGGCTTTTTTCTGACCTGGTTTGTCTATTTAGTCGGCAGTTTGGCGTGTATTTATTACGGTGTTAAGGGTGTAATCTAACAATATTTACTTCAACTGATTTTATTTTTTTCAGCAATAAAGCGGCGTTACATTGATCATGAACTTTTAAATAACTGTTCATTAATAAATGCTTCACCTGAGTGGATCACTGTTTATAAAAAATACTAATTTCTCAACAAAGCTACTGTTATTTATCGTTGCTTTCTTATTCAGGTACAACTCCTTTCACCCGACGGATGGGCAAATTAGCAATTAAAGCTGTCGTTCGTTGGTTGCTTTCTAGGGAGAACTCTAAGCCTTCGGTGTCAATTTCTACATAGCGACAGACTACATCTAGGATTTCTTGCCGCATTTTTTCCAACGTTTGAGGGTCTAAGTCAGCGCGATCGTGGGCAATCACTAATTGCAGGCGACGTTTAACTTGAGTGCGACTGCTGTCAGTACCGCGAGAAAAAAGTCGTTCTAGAAGTTCAATCATTGCAAATAGGTCTGGGGCAAGAGACTGGAAAGTGAGTTAAACAATCTTTGTCCACAACAACCTTCGCAGACGGGCGAAGATGTTGTCCTGGGACGAGTCGATCTCAAGAAATTGGATCGATTCCCCTTCCAATCTACGAGCAATGTTTTCAAAGGCTGTGGCAGCTAAAGAGGGAGTATCGGCTAATACTAAAGGTTCGCCGCGATTGGTAGAGACAATAACGCGCTCATCGTCAGGAATCACCCCAATTAGGGGTATTGCAAGAAGTTCCTGAACATCTTGCACTGACATCATATCATTCGCCTGTACCATTGAGGGTCTGATACGGTTAATTATTAAATGAACACGCTTGATGCCTTGTGCTTCTAGTAACCCGACTACCCGGTCAGCATCACGAACGGCAGAAATCTCTGGCGTGGTTATAACTAGGGCTTCTTTGGCTGGGGCGATCGCATTTTTAAACCCATTTTCAATCCCAGCAGGGCTATCAATGATTACGTACTGATACTTTTGTGCCAGTGCATTCACTAATAACTTCATCTGTTCGGGAGTGACTGCATCTTTAGAGCGGTTTTGGGCTGCTGGTAGGAGTACAAGGTTAGGTTGTCGCTTGTCTTTCACCAAAGCTTGTTCTAAGCGGCACTCTCTGGCCAGAACTTCCACCGCTGTATAGACGATGCGATTTTCCAGCCCTAGCAGCAAATCCAAATTTCTCAGACCAAAATCCGCATCAACTAAGGCAACTTGACGCCCTATTTTGGCTAAAGCCATGCCCAGATTTGCCGAAACTGTGGTTTTACCCACGCCTCCTTTGCCGGAGGTAATTACAATAATGCGAGTCATGATAGAAATGCGCTCGATTAGGGTTCAGGAAATATAAAACAGTAAATGAAGTATAAAGTATGAAGTATCGTATCAAGTATGAAGAAATATCTGAACTCCCTGATGAGGGTGAGGCATGAATATTTTCTTTACTTCATCCTTTATCCTGCCATCTTTTAAGTAAGTACTTATGGCTCCTGATTAATCTTAGTTAATTGGTTTCTGTAAAAATCAGTAGCCCTAGCGATGCGAATTCCTTGGGGCGTAATATGTGCCACTTCCGCAGAAAACTGCATCGGTAATTTCTCTGGTGCTCTGGCTACGGCATCTGCGATCCGCAATTGGGTTGGTTCCATTTGCAGGGCCATAATCAGACACTCGCGATTGCCTGCGGCACCAGCATGAGCTATGCCACGTAAGCGACCCCAGACTAAAATATCTCCATCTGCAATTACAATACCACCTGGGTTTAAATCTCCTAAGAGAATTATTGTACCAGGATGACGAATTTCTACTCCAGAACGCACCGTCATTTCCAGGTATAGAGCATCTGCTAGGGGTATAGCAGCAGTTTTAGATTCAGTCAGGGAAGTTGCTGGCTGTAGTTGTTCTACAGAATAACCGGATGTAACGGCAGCGATCGCAGTTTGCCGACGACTAGTCGAAACAGATGTTAGTTGAAGTTGGACTTCGCTTAAGGTCTCGGCGAGTTCTTGTAGTTGTCTGGCATCCACCAAGCGATCATATGCCATTAGATGCACTATGGTGTTAGGCGATCGCAAGCGATCCCCAGCATTCAAGCGGTGCTTCATCTGTTGCCAAATATTAGACCAAGTAAGTTCTGAGGCAGGTACTTGAGATTCTGTTGGCAAAATTAATAAAAGTCGTCCCTCCTCACTTTTCAACTGAACTTGAAGATTGTGTACCTGATGCTTGAGTAGTGGTGACTCCGTAGGATTTGAATCAGTCAGGATAAAGTTTGATACTGCATCAGAAAAAGCAGGATTTGAATCTAAATCCGGGTTAGTGGGATTTGACTCTACATCTGGAGGTGCAGCGTTTGATTTTAAATACAGGAGAACAGATTTTAGCTCAGCATCGGGAAGGATAGAGTCTGATTCTGCATCAGCAACGGCAGAATCAGAATCTACATCAGAAGTAGAATTTAACTCTATATCAGCAAGAGTAGAGATTGATTCTGCATTAGAATGTGCAGAATTTGACTCTAAATTGGGTATAGCAGAATCAGAAGTCATGCAGCACCAGCCAAAAGACGCAAATACACCGAGCAATTACCAACATTTAGATTAGTTGCATTCTGCAACCACATCCTCACCCTAGTGGCGTGTCAAGGCTAAAATGTATGCAAGAAATTTTCTTGTAGTGTGGGTTTCTAGCCCGCAACGGACAGGCGAGACGCCCATCCCACAAGAGAGAAAAGCTAATGCACTACTTTAGTCTTGACACGCTACTAGGAAGTGATAAGTAGTTCAGAATGATCATCTTCACTTTTAACTCAGCGAGAAGTTGGAGCGGAGTGCAAAGTCTGATCGGAGGTTTCCTTCACTCAGAACTTTGTAAAAAAGGCTTCCTCCGCTCCAAACTTCGGTGACTCGTGACTCAGGACTGTTTTAGTTAACCTTTGATAAATTGTGCCCAAAGCATCAGCATCACCGACATTACCAGGAAACAGCACCACGGGCAAATTAGGAAACTGGGAATGATCAGATGGCGTTAGCACCATCGAACAACCAGCTAATATTTGACCGAGTAAGCGTGCTGAATTTAAGGCAAGACCAGTACTTAAGACATCATTTGAAGTAATGCCACCTTTGCTGATTAAGAATCCTATATCAGATGGTAAGCCGCGCACAATATCCATCAATAAACCTGAAACCTTTGCCCCAAAATCTAACCGTGTCTTGACATCCTTGAAAGACAGTTCTTGGCGGCTAGTATAAACTACTGGTGTTTTGCCAGCATTGTGTACCGCCTTTGCACTTTCCAGGATCTCGGTTAGCAGTGTAGCAGATTGATTTGCCTGATCATCAAGTAATCGTGCTACATTCACTTCGATTCCCACAATTCCCTCAACTTGCAATAGTGCTTCTAACTGCTGAGTCGTTTTTTTCACGTGGGAACCAACTATAATCGCACCTGGTTTACCTTGTCGTACATACTGCGCCATGTTTTCAGCGGCAATAGGTTGAGGAGGTAACGCTGCTAAAGCCGTTAAGATACTGGCAGCGCTGCGAAATAAAAAGCGTTTTCCTTGACTCGCCGCAGCTAGTACGTCCACCGCAAAACGATTGAGATCACTTTGAGTTTCACCATCTACAACAGCACACTGATTTTTAGTGAGTTTTAGTAGACGTTCTAGGCTACCTGCGCGAATGTCGGCTAGTAAAAATCTTTCCACAGCTTCCGCACTAATCCGCCCTTGAGTTTTTTCTTCAACATACTTAGGCAAATAACTGTGATGGTAGCCGAAGACTGAATCACGAGCAAACTCAGTTTCATGCACTGGTTTTGGTACACCATCAATAATCAAATAATGTATGCTGTCGCGGGTGATACGTCCACCCTCAAAAAATGCTGGGACGAGAAAATGAGCGTCAAATGGCCCGAGTTCTTGGGCGATCGCATCTGTTTCAATCGGGTAATGTCCCCGCAAAGTAGAATCAGAACGGCTGACAATCAAAAAATCGTCGATTGCTTCAGCCTTTAAGGCGATTTTTAGGTTCTGGCAAACTTCTTTGGTAACAGATGCGGCTGACTCTGGAGGTAAGGATCTGGTATTGGTCAGCACAAAGAAAATTGGCGAATCATCTCGTAACCCAGTGCGTAAAGTATCTACATCCCAGTGCATCAGCAGCAAGCAGCTGTGGACTGTTTGAGAACCTGTAGGGTCATCATCCAGAACAATTATTTTTGGTTTATTGCTCATTGTTGCTCATTTAAGTCAACGGGGCGATTGTTTTTTGTGAAAATTCTAATTAGAGAAACCTCCGCCTAGACTTTCTGCAATTTTCTAATTTCTGCTTGCACATCGAGGGCAATCTGCAACGATTGATTTAGCAGTTGAGCGTATTCGCCTGCCTGACTACTAACTTGTAAGGCTTGTAAACTAGCTAAATTATTGACAAATAACTCTTGGTTATTAGCAAGCAATTTTTTATTATCTCGCAAAATTCGTTCTGTTTTCAGCGCTCGTACTAAATCTTCTCTAATAAGTTGCAAGGCGGCGGTCACTTTACCTCGGTCATTTATGCTGCTTTGAGAATGACCTGATGCTGCTAATTGGTCATTAACATCTATGGCTTCAATCAGAGTATGATATTTATCGACTTCATCTAAAAGTATTGTTAATCCTTCAGGACAGGTCAATTGTCGCCAAAGCGATCGCCCAACTAATATCGGGATTGGTACTAGAATTAGTAAGAGGATTCCTAGTCGAATTGAAGAACCAATTGTTGGCAAAATAATGAACGCATAAATAAAGCCAACAATTATTGGGGTTAGCGCCAGTGTCACCAGCGCTTCACTAATCAAAAACCCTAATCGCTTCTTACTATCTCGCAGAACAGAAGGTCGAAAAACGTCTTCTGGATCGAATCCAGTCAAGCGTCTCAGTTCCCCCTTGCTAATTTCCAAGCTTATTAAGTCCGGCTGCACGGCTGCATACTCCTATGGAAGCCCAAGTTGCGTATTTATTTTAATCGGGTTTGGCGTGGATGAATTTCTTTAGCCAGATTACTAGGGTAAACGCCAAATGAGTGTGACTCGCACTTCTCCATCAGGCAAAACTAACATCTCCCATGCGCCATCTGGAAGTTCACAAGCGATCGCATCCATTATCTTAGTGCCATAGCCCCCTTTTCTGCGTCCATAAGTAGTAGAGTTTATAACTGAGGCATCGTTGGCGATCGCTAAAGTACATCTGACTCCCTGTTGCTCTAAACTAATACACACTTGGGTAGCAGTACCGTGAGGTGGTTGGGTGTGTTGGATCACATTATTCAGTGCTTCGCGGAAAAAGCGGTAAATTTCCTCTCGGTGTTCAATCCAAACACTGTTTAATTCTGGCTCTTGGAGAGGTTGAATTTCTGTAATCACTGTTAAAGTTAACTTTCCAGACTTGACTAAATCTTGCAGCGTGGCGCTAATTCCTACATCTAACCCTTGTCGTAATGCTGGAGTCACCTCCATTTTCTCAGCTAAACGACGAATGTTATGCAATTTATCCCTAATTTCCTGCCCTAAAGCTGCCAACTTGTCTAAAATTGAATCGACATCTAAATGAGATTCCAATTCAATTTTGTCCATCACCAGCTTCAAATCTTGCAAAGCCCCATCATGGATATCAGAAGCAGTGCGATGGAGAATTTTGCGGGTGCGCGAAAGAATAGCTTCTTGTTCAGCCGCCTTGAGATGGGTAATTTGATAGTTTTGCAGAGTAATAAGCTCTTTTTGTCGTCTAAAAATGAAATATATAAAAACAGATATCCCTGTTACTGTCCATACAAATAGAGGCAGAATAATTGATAATATCCACTTATATTTCCAGAGAATTAAACATACTCCTAAGTAACCGCCAAATATTGCCAAAACTAGCCATAATAAACACCACTTTTGATAACTAAAAACACCAGCACTGATAAAAACCGCTCCTAAAATAACGATTATCAACTCCACCCATTGCGGCGAAATTTGTAAAAATGAATCTGTCATTAAGCTGGCCATGAGGTTGGCCTGAATTTCTACGCCGGCCATGCTGTCACCTTTCGGTGACAGCATGGCCATTGTGTGTATGTTGTTCCCTTCTGCAAAACCAATGAAAACAACCTTATGGCGTACTTTTTGAGACAGTTGGCTAGGAGAAACAACCAAACATCTTTTTTCTTTGTTGGGGTGACAAATAGATGTCAATTCTAGAGAAGGAAAAGTTCCTGCCCTACCCCAAAAGTTAATCTTTACCTCAGTTGGAATTTTAGTAAGTCGTGAAGAGAGATGAATTTTTTGCTCTTGTTTTTCAAACTTTTCTAAAGCTAAAAGAGCAGCAGACTTAAAAGTTTGAACTTGATTATTTTCTTGCGAGATAAAGAACTGACCAACTAAGTGAGAGCGTTGAGCGGTGCTACTTAAATTTCTCGAAAATTCTGCTTCCGGTTCGTATTCAAAAAATCCCTGAATAGTATGAGGTGGAATTAAAGGTTGAAGTTGTTCGTCATCAAAAGGAATAAGATGATTATAAATTAAAAAATTTGGGTTTTTAGAATTAGAGATTGGATTGGTGCGCGTCACTAAAACAAGCTTATTGCCATATTTTTGCACCAGATTTTTTAGAGGTCTATTTATTGGTTCAGTAATTTTGATTGGGTACTCAAACTCTGGTGGTTCTCGCCAGTCATTGCGGAGGTTCAAAACGACGACAGATGCACCTGCTTCTAAAAGATGCTTGACTAAATCTGCATAGAAAACTCGCCCTAAAGATAGCTTTTGATTTGCTAAATCCTTTCTTTGAATTTTCACCAGAATAATTTCTTTAGGCGGAGATTTGGGGTGATGCAATCTCAGCAAAGTATCCTGAAGCTGTAACTCCAATTTCTGAACTAAAGGAATTTGGCAGAAAATGAAATTGTAAAATACGCCGCAACCAATTCCTAAACTGAGAAATTTAATTTGCCAACCTCTGCGCCACATCTGGTTACGGTTTGGGAAAGAGACGATAGCGAATAATCTGATCGGGATTATTTTGAGACAAGCTGACTCCTAACTCATTCCCTGTTTGGACAAACTGCCAAGTTCCAGCATTCATATTTACAGTTCCATTAAGACCAGTGGAGTTATTTAGCTGGAATGGTGGTTCATTTTTTGAAGGGCCAGAGAGGAATTGCACATTTTTGTCTGTAATCTCCAATTTTAACTCAACTAAGCCACCCTCACCAGCACCACTGACAATTTTGCCTGTTCCTGACCAAATTTGTTGAGCAAATGCGGGTGAACTGAGTTCGCACAGTAAAGATACTGTGGTGAGCATAATATGCAGACTTTGTATAGGAAATTTCATAATTGGAGCCTGAACCCTGATAGCTGCTGGATAAATTATGCTCTCACTCTTACCAGAATTGGGTTTTTAGATGGGTTCGTAAGTCTGCAAATTATTTTGCGGGAGTTCGCAAGGTTTTCTGCGGTGATACTCGTAGATTTTCTGAGTGGATAAAACTAATCTCAGTAAAAGCAACAGGTTAAACCTGAATGGCGATCGCGCTTTCTACTACACGTTATTCAGATTCCCGACTTCTTTGAGAAGTCGGGAATCTAGCCTCCCACTTTCGGCGATCGCTTTCTCAAACTAGCAACTTAGTATTCACAGTATTTTCGGAGTAACAAGCAAATGAAATTGTTAAAAACTCTTCTCTCTACTGGAGCTATTTCTGCATTAAGTTTTGGAATGGTTACAGCACCCTTTAACTATAGTGAGTAAAATGCATTAGCGGTTAATTTTAAAGCTGTTGCTCCTCAATTCGTTCCTAGTATACGTATAGATGGGAATGTAGCGACACTAGTAGTTCCAAAGGATGTAATCGAAGGAGCTTTAAGACAAGCCCTGAAAATTAATGAGCAGCGATTAAAGGATACAGATTTTAATCGATTCACCTTAAAGCGTACAGACTCTAAGATAGTGGGAGACAAGTTAGAAGTTAGTGGCGTAATTCAAGTAGAACATAGAGAACTGATTGCTAAAAACCCTATTACTGGTAAAAAGCATTATTCTCCTTGGGTATCTGCTAGTGGAAGGGTGACACAGCTATTTGGCATCCAAGTTAGGGATAACAAAACAATAGTCCGTAATATAGGAGATCCTAAATTAGAAGAATTAGAAGCAAGATGGTATGCCGAACTAGTAAACTTAGCAGGCAAATATGTTGGCCCTAAAATTACACCTCGTGTAACTGATGAACTGAGAAAATTTAATGGATTAGATATACGACAGTTTGCAATTGTTAACGGTACTCCTTTAATAGCTTCTAAGCTTGGAATTAACGAAGAGTTGGTAAGACAAGCTTTAGAACAAAACATAGGGCCTATTAATGCAGGAATTAATGGTCAGTCAGACTTTATAATGGCTTTTACGTTTCCTCAACTAAGATAAAGTCGATTTGGGTAGGTTGGGTGGAGTAAAGCGAAACCCAACATGATACTTTCCCATAACACGATAATTTCATGCGATCGCATTTTCCACCACACGTCATTCAGATCCCAGACTTCTTAGAAAAGTTGGGGATCTATATCCCAGGCTAATCATCTAGCAACAATCTTTTGAAGCCAGTGCTATCAGGTAGGTTATGATCCGCCAAAAATTGCTGATAAGCTGACTCTTGCTCAATCTGCGTCTTAATATACTCTGTTTTGGGTAGTGTTCCTGCTCGTAAACCTGCATACTCCAAATAACTGGAAAACTCCCATTCTTCGGGTTGCTGTACCAGTCCTGCTTTCACTGGATTTAGATGAATGTAACGTAATAGATTGACAAGATAATCAGTTTGTAAAACTTCAATACTTTGAAACCTTCCCTGAAATAATACGCCAGAGCGATTAAAACGCTTATTAATTGCCTTTGTGTAGGATAAAGAGAGAGATTTCATGGCATCAGACAGAGTTTCATCTCTCAAATAAACCAAAAAATGATAATGATTAGGCATTAAACAGTAAGCGACAATATCTACTGCATTAGCGATCAGATGTTCTTTTATCAAGCGGAGAAAATAAATATAATTTTCCCGCTCAAAGAAAATTTTTTGGCGATTGTTACGCCGATTATAGACATGATAAAAGTTGCCAATTTGCAAGGTAATTTGTCGTCGAGGCATAGGCAATAATCTTAGATGTTGCCTTTAGTATTCCCTTTTAACACATCAGTTACTTCAGATCCCCGACTTCTTCAAGAAGTCGGGAATCTAGGGGAAGCGATGCCTACGACGGTATAATTATGCACTTTTGATGTAATCGACCACAGAGCGATGCCTACGGCGGTAAACTACGCACTATCCATACACAATGATTTTAGGCAAACACTACATTTTTCTTAATTCAATAAGTCTTAAAAACTAAATGAACTTTTGGCAATCTCTAAGGGTAATAATCCTACTTAATCTTTTAGGATTATTTACAATAAATATTAAATCCGCTCAAGCAAATCCTCAGCAATGTTATCAACAAGCACTACCTACCTTTGCTAATTCGTATACGGTTGATTTAGTAGCGTGGATGTGTCAAGGAGCTACATCTACCATACCAGCCCAATGTTTCAAAGCAGCATTTCCTACTTTTTATAATGATCAAGTTGCCAAACGAGCAGCTATGGTATGTAAAGGAGCTACATCTACAGCACCAGGAAAATGTTTTATTGAGATTATAGGTACTTTTTATAACTCCGAATCAGTTGAACGGGCTTTTAAATTATGTAAAGTTAATTCTAATACTTCTGAAGGCTATCCAAATAACTCTAATTCTAACAACCGTAATTCTGGTTTTTACGGCGCTTGGGCTGTACAAAATGGTGAGTGGAATGGTATTTTGCGGATGCAAGGTAACTCTGGAAGAATGATATTAGTTAGCAATCGTGGAGCAGCTGTAGAACAAAAAATGATCCTTAAACTAAACCCTCAAGGTGGATATATTCTTGATGGAGAAGTTTTAACACAGTATGTGCGTGGCAGATACAATGCTGATAATTTTTACATTCAGCAGTTTTCTAAAGATTCAATAAATGTGAAGAATTGCGACGATAATAGTCAGTGCAATTCTGTGACTTTAGTTTATTTAGGAAAGTGACTACTTTAAAGAACGATCGCACATATGATTTTAACGAATACGCCATGCAGATCCCCGACTTCTTCAAGAAGTTGGGGATCTAGGGGAGGCGATCGCTAAAATAATTATCGTCCAAGACATGAAAGCCAAGCCACAGATGTTTCTCGTTGTAGAAGATCACCCGGAAGTAGCCCAAAATAACTGTGATTTTCTGATAAAATTCGACCCTTCTGCTGTTTGTATCATCGCCAACACTCCCCAAGAAGCACTACAACATCTACAAATAGAAACACCAGATTTAATTGTCCTCGATTTACAATTTATTACACCTTTTGGCTCTCAGTCAGCTAAATCTGCTTTCAAACTATTAGAGTTAATTTTTGATGATTATATCTTTCTGAATATCCTCGTTTATAGTAGTGAACCCAGTTGGCTGATAAAACTTGTGACATCTATTAATCATCACCTGGTGGGTTTGTGGTGGTAAACAAAATGGAACGACGCAAGGCTTTTTTAGAGGGGGTTCAAAGTGCGCTGAATGGAGAATTGAAACTACCTAGAGAGTTACGTCAAGAATTAAACTTGAATGAGAAAGAGTTGGAAGTTCTGAGGCTTTTGTGTCATGAATCTTTAACAGACCAAGCGATCGCTCATCGTCTTCACATATCGCTCAGGGCTGTTCAAATTCATATCCAACACCTCAAAGTAAAATTGGGTATTGATGAAGTTGAACAAAAAGACATCAATTCCCGCATCGCCTTATGTATGACAGCACTTCAAAAAAAATTATTATTGTTTTGATTTAACTTGTGGTGCTTGTTAACTAAGTTGAACGTTGCTTACCCTAGTCATGTTAGAGCGATCGCCAAGCAAAACGAGGCATAGAAATCATTTTAGGAGCACAATCAATATATTGTGCTCCCACTCGTTTTGTCTATTCAATAAAACAGAAAACCGCTGTTATGTCCCTAAATCTTAAGGATAAAGCCCTCTATCAGTAAGTGCCTGAGCAACTCTACCCACACCCAAGGTATAAGCTGCCAATCGCAGAGGAACTTGCCGCAGCTTCGATTGTTGAACTACTTGGTGGTAAGCTCTTACCATTAAATTTTCCATTTCGCGGTTAACGCGTTCTTCATCCCAAAATAGGTAAGAAAGACCCTGCACCCACTCCAAATAACTCACTACCACACCACCAGCATTAGCCAAGATATCAGGTAGCACAGTCACACCCCGCGCTGCTAGCAACTGGTTGGCTTCTAAAGTAACTGGGCCATTCGCTGCTTCGGCGATGAGCTGCGCTTGTACCTGATTCACATTTTCCCCTGTAATCTGGTTCTCCAAAGCTGCTGGTATTAAGACATCACAAGATAAAGTTAGCAAATCTGCATTACTAATTGATACCGCTTGGGGAAAGCCTACAACACTTTTGCGGTTTTCAGCAGCGTAAGCTTTCAATGCTGGAATATCAAGACCATCTTGGGAAAAAACACCACCTGCACCCGTTGAGACGGCGATAATTTTTGCTCCGGCTTGATGTAGCAATTCTGCTGCGGCACTGCCGACGTTACCAAAACCCTGAATAACTACTCGCGCTCCTACCAAGGATCTACCTCGATCTGCCAGTGCCTCACGTATAATAATCATCACACCGCGTCCGGTTGCCATTTCTCGTCCCCGCGAACCACCGATAGAAAGTGGCTTCCCAGTCACAACCCCCGGCACGGCATGACCAACATTTACTGAGTAAGTATCCATCATCCAAGCCATTTCACGGGCAGAAGTACCCATGTCTGGTGCTGGGATGTCTACTGAAGGGCCAATATCTTTAATTAATTCGCTGATATAACGACGACTGATCCGTTCTAATTCGCCAACGCTGTAGCTTTTCGGATCTATGGAAATGCCTCCCTTAGCGCCACCGTAAGGAATACCTAACAGCGAACATTTCCAAGTCATCAGCATTGCTAGGGCTGACACTTCCCGCAGGGTTACAGCGGGGTGATAACGAATTCCTCCTTTGTAGGGGCCTAAAACATCGGCGTGCTGCACTCGATGCCCAGCGAAAATCCGCACTTCACCATTATCCAATTTTATAGGAACGGAAACTGTGACGACTTTGCGTGGGTGGCTGAGAATTTCCACCAACCCTTGATCTAACCTTAATTCTTTGGCTGCTGCCTCTAAATAGCTACAAGCTTGATCAAATGGACAAATGTATGCTGGCGAAGCAGCTTCCAGCGGTAACAAAGACTTTAAACTCATAAAATTTTCTCCTAATCGCGGTTTTGCGCGAACCGGATATATATGACTATATGCCTAGCTTACCCTTTTTGTGGGACAATAAGATTTTTTGTAGTTTTTGTTACAGTTTAATTCTGATTTTATGATAATAGTAATGAACACAGAAAAGACTCATCTGTGTTCATTGGCGATCGCTAAGCAAAGAATCTAGTTAGGTAAAAACACTTCAGAAGTAAAGTTCCCATGTAAACCATAGGGAACATGATGTTTAAGATGTAGCCGTGCTACTGGGCTTTTATGGAAATCACTAGCATCCAAAATCACCACATCTGAGCGGTGATGAGCAGCATCATAAACCAAAGCCAGTAACCAACCATCATCTTCTTTGTTGGAACCTGGACGTGGGACAAAAATTGGTTCACCCATAAAGCCACGAGGCGCAGCACTCCAAAGTTGTCTTTCTCCAGACTCTAAATCAATTTTCAGCAATGCCTGCAACGGAGCATTACCAGTCTCTCCATGAGTTGCGCCTATGTATAAATATTGATAAGGAAGACCCACATTAGCCGGATTGATACTAGGAAACTCACAACAGCGACTTTCAATCAACTTCTGTTGCACAGTCCCATCTTTGAGGTTGAGACAAAACCGCCAAAGTTTTCCAGGAGACTGTGCCTCAAAATCGACTTTCCGAAAGTCGGTTTCGGGTTCGACTTCTGGTAAAGATTCGTAGCAAATAGAGTCAATTAAAACTTCATCCCCCATCTCAAAAGCATTGACGTGATGGAAGACGAAACCAGACTGAGTTTCTAGAATTTTTACATCACTTTGCCCTTTTTTAGGAGTGCGAGGAACGACTATAATACGAGTCGGTTGATTAGGCTGAAACTTGATACATTCCCCTGCTGCACGTATTCCTAAAGCCAGAGGTATAGGGTTAAAGGTGACGGGATTTTGAAAAAAGATGCAGTAATTGGGAGTAATGACAAAATCGTGGATAAAACAAAAACCTGGAACACTATGAGCGTGCTTCCTGACAATTTCACCCGCTGGGTTTAGCTCGAAAATAGTAATTGTTGTGGATATTCCCGGCTTAATAGAAAAATTTACTAAGCAAGGTGCGCCTCCATCTTGGTCGCAACTAGGGTCTAAGCGGGGATGAGCACTAAAAGCTTCACCTTTTGACAAAACACCATTGAAATATTCTCTTCCCAAAGTTTCCAGAGTGTAGGGGTCGAGATGATGAGGTTCAGCAGCTTCCCACAGTGCCAAAAGTTTTCCACCCCAGTAAATAACGTTGGTGTTAGCAATATTTTTGATTTTGAAGTCGAAGATATTAGCTAGCCAACCACCCGGTTTTTGCGTACCAAAGACACCGCGATAAAGAATTTTTCCGGCTTCTTTTTCTGCTAAATAGCCTTCAGTGTGGACAAAACGGTTGCGGAAATGAGCACGACCATTGATAAAGGTAATCCGGCTAATCATGCCATCGCCATCAAAAGGGTGATGAATGCGTTGTCCGTTGATATCTAGCAAACCGGGGCCATTTCTAAATAATGTACCTTGCAATTCTGGAGGAATTTGTCCTTCAATATCATCAATCCAATAATCAAACTCTTGATTTAGAGATTGGTATCCTTCTTGCCAGTCGCTACGAGTGTAGGATTTTTCTGTAATTGAGCTTTCTTGAGTTTTTAAATTCTGCATATACTTGTTTTTTCGGCGTTGCTTATTTGTAGAATTATTTATCGGACTACGCCCCGTGCTAACACACAGAGGCGCAGAGAGAATGAGGAGTTTTAGATTTTAATACATAAATTTCATCGCTTATTTATTTATGTAATAAGATTTTTTCTTGTTACTCTGCACCAAAATATCAAGGCATTCAGAAGAATCTGTTTGCAGCTTTTGGCTAGATTATTTTTTAAACTACTCAATCGCTTGTCAATCTGGTTTTCACAGACAGCATTAACTTAGACCAAAACGGTTTTTATACTATTTCTTTGTAAGGTTAGACCAAATTTTATTGGCTTCTTCTTTGTTTGTGTCCTTTGTCTTGAGAAGTTCTGAGCGGAGAAAACCTCCGCTCAGATTTCTCGCTGCGTTCTTTGCGGTTCGCTCCTCATATAGTTTGGCGCATCTTCATACAGAATTGGTATTACCCATTCTCAGCCGAAGCAGGTTGCAAAGTTAGTGTCTCGGTTTGCTCCTCAGCAGCAGGTAGCCAGTTGAGGAATGGCAAGGGTAACAGTGTGCTGAAGTTAGTAATTATCACCAATAACCAAAGCGAATCAAAGTTAGTTGAAGTAATCCCCAGCCAATTCATGATTAATGCCCCAGATGCATGGGAAACCATTCCTGCAGAATTAAATATCGACATTAACAAAGCAAATAATGTCGCTTCTACGCCAAGGGGACAAAGTCTTGCGGCTAAAACCATCACTGGCATAAAGGCGATTCTTCCCATCACGGAAAGAATAAGACTATCACCTAAACTAAACCAGTGGTCATCTATACCCACAAGACGATTTGTGTGAGTCACTAAGATCAGCGTCGTCATTCCCAAAGTGGCTGACAGAAAGGTACTCCAACCAAAAATCACCCGAAAAGGAATGCTTTTAAGAAAACGTTGAAAAATCCAAACTCCAACTAAAGACGCAACACTTGTCAATAGATGCACTCGCCCCAAAAATTCTGGTTCAAAGTGCAGTTCGTTGGTGGAGAAGAAGAAAAAGGCTGAGTCAGCGCTTGGGGTAGCTTGCCAAATGAAGATGAACGCTGTTGGTAGCCAAATTGCTTTTTGAGTAAAGGCTTCGCGTAGTTGCCTGACTTGATGCTTTACTGCTAAGAAGTTGGTGTGATTATTCTCTTTAGAATCTTTGCTGACGGGAGTCTCGGCAATTAACCAAGCTACAACTGAGAGCAGAAGGGGGAATAAAGCGGTAATCCAAAAAACAGTTTGGGTGGTGAAATGCTCTAGGAGCATACCGCTAAAATAAGCTGTGATTAAACCTCCAACTGCGGAAGCACCCCAACACAGGGATTGTAGAGAACCTGCATTAGCTTGAGATTCGGCTCTTGCTCGTTCGACAACCAGCGAGTCAACTATCACGTCACTGACAGCAACAGAGAGAGAACTCAGGAAAATTGCTGCTGTAGCCGCCCAGCTAGTATGAACTATTGTCGCGAGGCTCATCCAAGCAGCAGCCCCCAGTATCCCGGATAAAACCAAGTAAGGACGCCTGCGATAGCCAAATATAGGAAAGCCATCGGAGACAAAACCAAACACAGGCTTGATCATCCAAGGTAGAGCAACAATTCCCAATAGTACTGACATCTGAGCCGGACTCAGCAGTAGTTCATCTTTGAGGAAAAAGCTTACGGCTAGACGCGCTAGTCCTAAAATTCCTTGGACAAAGTAGACAGTAAGAATTGCAATTAACTCGGCATTGGGTTCATGACCCAAGAAAATTTTTTCTGTTACTGAGTCTTTGACCTTGGACAAGCCAGAGGAGTGAATCAGCATTTGATGAATATTCTTGAAGTTTTATCCACTTTTATATCATATCGATTTCTCAGGGCGTGGGTTGCTAGCAGAGCGAATATATCCCTGTGAAGATAGATGATTTAACCTAATTAAACAAAATTTTCCCAAAAGCTAGCTTAGATTTTCCAGTCAGCATCCAAATCTGAGTTATGTAACGCCATTACCGTATTCTGTCCACCAAAGCCAAAACTGAAACATAATACTCGCTGAATTTTACTTTGACGTGCCGCCATCACCAGATCCAAATCAAATTCGGGCTGCCGTAATCCTACACAAGGCGGTAAAATTTGATGCTTCAACGCCATGAGCGAAAAAGCTACTCCCAAAGCTCCTGATGCGCCTAGGGTATGACCTGAGCTTCCCTTTGTGGAACTAACTGCCACTCTTTGAGGAAACAAATGCTGGATTACTTTGTTCTCTATGTGATCATTTAGCTGCGTAGCTGTACCATGAGCATGAATGTAATCAATGTCGGCTGGTGTCAAGCAACTACATTTTAGACATTGCCTGACAGCTGCGATCGCACTTTTACCTTCTGGTTCTGGCGAATTTGGATGATATGCATCGTTTGTAAAGCCGAAACCGACAATTTCACCATATACTTTTGCCTGACGCTGTTTTGCCAACTCTGCTGATTCCACGACAAACACGGCTCCACCTTCACCTAAAACTAAGCCTTCTCGGTGCAAATCAAAAGGATAGGCTCCAGTTTTCGCTAAAGCACCCATTTGCTGAAACCCTGCTAAAGATAGGGGTGTAATCGGTGCTTCCACTGCCCCAGCAAGTGCCTGTTGACATTGCCCAGTTTGCACAAGTAAAGCTGCTTGAGCGATCGCCCAAATACCAGTAGCACAGGCTGCCATTGGTGCCAAAACTATCCCAGATGCACCAATTTGTCGCGCAGATGCGATCGCATTCATGTGAGGTAAGGTGTCTAACCAATTTTCTAAACACATTCCCTGCTCAAAAGAGGAGGGGGGTATTGTTGTTCTCCCCTTCTTAATCTGTCGTGCCAGCAACTCCCAAGATGCCTGATAAGAGCGACTCGATCCGATGACCACAGCACAATCAGGTAAAGGTGGAACCAACCCAGCATCCTGCAAAGCAGATGCAACAACCATTTGAGTCAGTATTTTCAATTCAGCTGGTTGTTGACCAATCAACCCTAAAGGAAGCGGTTCCAGTTCTGGAAATGGTTGGTGTAATCGAATTCCAGATTTACCTGCTAGCAATTTTTGCCAGCTATCATTCAAGCTTTCGCCTAAAGCAGAAACTAAACCAATGCCAGTAATAACAACTTTCACTAATTTTGAAAATTAGGAGTAGGAGTCAGGAGACAGGAGGCAGTATTCTCCTCCTTGTCCCCCCTGCTCCCCATGCTTCCTCTGCCTTCCTCTTGCTAACCGGGTGTTTTCAGATTTTCTGCGCCTTGGGTGACTTTAGCAGAGTCAATGCGATCGCCTTGCTGAATTTTGTTAACTACATCCTGACCTTGAGTGACATAACCAAACACGGCGTAGCTACCATCCAGGAAGGCGAGGTCTGCTAGAGCAAAGTAAAACTGCGACGAAGCGGAGTCGGGTTGTTGCGATCGCGCCATCGCTACTGCACCCAGTTTGTGGGGCAACAAGACAGGTTGAGCGGTGGCATCGAACGGCTTATTGTAAGTTGGTGTATTTGCACCTTTGGGCGTAATTTCTAAAGGTATGTAGCGAGCGTTTCCTGTTTTTGGGTCAATGTAACTGCCCGTTCCTAGTCTATTGGCTGGGACTTTTGGGTCTTTACTTTGGGGATCGCCCCCTTGAACTACAAACGGTTGGGGATCGCGTACAACTCGATGGAAAGCTAAGCCATCGTATACACCTTTTTGTACTAAATCTACGAAATTGCCCGCTGTAATTGGTGCATTAGTGCCGTCTACTGCGATCGTAATTGGCGAGCCTTTAACCGTGATTACTACAGTAGCGTTGCCTTCTAGGCGTGGTAAATCTGTCATTCCTGGTACACTCTCACTAGTAGTTTCAGATACAGATGTTGCTTCAGTAGTTGTGTTGGTGGTTGCCTCGGTTGCTGGAGAGGTAGCTACCGAAGTGGGAGAAGAAGTAGAAGCGACTTGCTGAGTTGAACATCCTCCCAATGTCAAAACACTGATGATCAAAAAAGCAAGCAAAAATTGTGAAATTTTTAACCGCATTGCGAGTTACTGATTCAACCAGAGTATCTTATCGTTTCAAGCGGTTCTAGATTTTAGATTTATCCAAGAAGTGGTCAGAGACGCGATTAATCGCGTCTTTACAGGAGTTAGTTATTCTCTTTATCTCCCTCCAGTTGCTTCCTGCTATCTCTAATCCCAAATTTAAAGTCCTTCTAAGGGTACTTCCAAAAAGCGGGCTAACTCTGCACCTTGGATTTCTAACTCTGTTAGGGATAAGGGTTGACCTACTCGTGTTAAAGGTATGTCGCGCCGGCCCTTAAGACGCAGGTAAAGTGCGCGAGTGGGATTAAGTCCTTCTTTGATGGCTATTCGCACAGATTGAACCTCTTTTATGCTGCTATCAATCTCAATACGGCGGTTTTTGCCAGGAAATCCCCAACGAAAAATTTTGATTGTCCCAGTTTCTTGATTGAACTCGTTGTAACCGCCGCCTACATCCCATAAAATTACTAGCCATAGGTACAAGGCTAGAAGCAAGCCAGCAGTGCCGTATAACCCCATTACCAATCCTTGAGGCACGAATATCAGTTGTGTTGGATCGGTAACTATGAGTAAATTAACTTTTAGGTAACTGGATATCCCAGCCAGCAAAAAGCCTGTGGCTCCTAGAGTCACGATAGTTGCCCACCAGTAGTTGCTGAGCCGACGAGAACCGAGAACATTTTGATGCAGGAGGCGATCGCCTTTGTTAATCGTTGTTGATGCCGTCATTGAACTACCTTGGCCCGTGAGATACTCCCTCTAAAAGTCTGCCATTGGAACTGGATATCTTGCAAGCTGAGGGGCTAGTACTCTTTTTCTACAAGACGCTACGTGAATGTAGAATTCAAAATCCAAAATAGAATATTTAAAATTGAATAACCCTTGTGTATTCTACCTTTTGACCTCTTGAGAATAGGTTGGCTACTTTCATCCCTCGGCACTAAATTTTTTAGATTTCTGAGAAAACTTGTGTCAAATTGTTAAATTTCTGATATTCATATTATTTATATAGGTTCGCGTAAAATACCCGATTCACTTCCGTGTGTTGGGCGAAAACCCGGACTAATATGATAAGTTAAGAATCATTAAGTTACCAAAAGCTAGATTATTAGCGAATGGTACGGGTAAAGGCATAACCCTGAGAAATGCTAATTTAACTAAGCGGCAAGTTCTCAGAATCTTAGATGCTTTAAGGCAACTGAGAGTGTCAAAAAAACGTTAATTCCTCACGGCAGTTGCTAATAGAGGAATCACGCCACTTCCTTCAACGGGACTGGCTCCTCAAGAAAGCTCTGCTTTAGAAACGTTGCAATTTTAGTAAAAAGAGGATTTTAGTTCGATGACCATCGCAGTTGGACGCGCGCCCAGTAGAGGGTGGTTTGACGTTCTAGACGACTGGTTAAAGCGCGATCGCTTCGTATTCGTAGGATGGTCAGGGATATTACTATTTCCTTGTGCCTTCCTAGCACTAGGCGGTTGGCTAACCGGGACAACCTTCGTCACCTCTTGGTACACCCACGGATTAGCCTCATCATACTTAGAAGGGTGTAACTTCCTAACAGTAGCAGTATCAACCCCAGCAGACAGCATGGGACATTCGCTATTGCTGTTATGGGGTCCAGAAGCTCAAGGCAACCTGACCCGTTGGTTCCAATTGGGAGGATTATGGCCATTCGTAGCGCTACACGGAGCCTTTGGACTGATTGGCTTCATGTTGCGGCAATTTGAGATTGCACGGCTAGTCGGAATCCGTCCATACAACGCGTTAGCATTCTCAGCCCCAATCGCGGTATTCGTCAGCGTATTTCTGATGTACCCCTTGGGACAATCATCATGGTTCTTCGCACCCAGCTTTGGGGTAGCGGCAATCTTCCGGTTTTTACTATTCCTGCAAGGGTTCCACAACTGGACACTCAACCCCTTCCACATGATGGGTGTAGCCGGAGTATTAGGTGGTGCGCTATTGTGCGCCATTCACGGAGCGACAGTAGAGAACACCTTATTTGAAGATGGCGAAGGAGCCAACACCTTCCGCGCCTTCAATCCCACCCAATCAGAAGAAACCTACTCAATGGTGACAGCAAACCGTTTCTGGTCACAGATATTCGGGATTGCCTTCTCCAACAAGCGCTGGTTGCACTTCTTCATGCTGTTTGTGCCAGTTACAGGCTTGTGGATGAGCGCCGTTGGCATCGTCGGTTTGGCACTCAACCTGCGGGCTTATGACTTCGTTTCCCAAGAATTACGGGCAGCAGAAGACCCAGAGTTTGAAACTTTCTATACCAAAAACATTTTGCTGAATGAGGGCATCCGCGCTTGGATGGCTCCTCAAGATCAACCTCACGAACAATTTGTATTCCCTGAGGAGGTATTACCACGTGGTAACGCTCTCTAATAGACCAAATGTCTTAGGCGGTGCTGGACGCGACCAAGAATCAACCGGGTTTGCCTGGTGGTCTGGTAACGCGCGTTTGATCAACCTATCTGGCAAATTGCTAGGTGCTCACGTTGCTCATGCTGGTTTGATTGTGTTCTGGGCTGGAGCAATGACTTTGTTTGAAGTCGCTCACTTCATCCCTGAAAAGCCCATGTATGAGCAGGGCTTGATTTTGCTACCTCACCTAGCCACATTAGGCTGGGGTGTTGGCCCTGGTGGTGAAGTTATAGACACCTTCCCCTACTTTGTTGTCGGTGTACTTCACTTGATTTCCTCAGCTGTGCTGGGTTTTGGCGGTATCTATCATGCCGTCCGTGGCCCAGAAACCTTAGAAGAATATTCTTCCTTCTTTGGTTATGACTGGAAAGACAAGAACAAGATGACCAACATCATCGGGTTCCACCTAATCATCTTGGGATGCGGTGCGCTGCTGTTGGTGCTGAAAGCGATGTTCTTTGGTGGGATTTATGACACCTGGGCGCCAGGCGGTGGTGATGTTCGCATCATTACCAATCCTACACTGAACCCAGCAGTCATCTTTGGTTATCTAATCAAGTCTCCTTTCGGTGGCGAAGGCTGGATTGTTAGCGTCGATAACTTAGAAGATGTCATCGGCGGTCACATCTGGGTTGCTTTTATCTGTATTGCTGGCGGTATTTACCACATTCTTACTAAGCCTTTTGCTTGGGCACGTCGTGCGTTCATCTGGTCTGGTGAGGCTTACTTGTCATATAGCTTAGGCGCTCTTTCCTTGATGGGCTTTATTGCTTCCATCATGGTTTGGTACAACAACACCGTTTACCCCAGCGAATTCTTTGGCCCTACCGGCCCTGAAGCTTCTCAAGCTCAAGCTCTCACCTTCTTGATTCGTGACCAACGCTTAGGTGCTAACGTTGGTTCTGCACAAGGCCCCACAGGTTTGGGTAAATATCTGATGCGCTCCCCCACTGGTGAAATTATCTTCGGTGGTGAAACTATGCGCTTCTGGGACTTCCGTGGCCCTTGGTTGGAGCCTCTGCGTGGCCCTAACGGCCTTGACCTAGAAAAAATCAAGAACGATATTCAGCCTTGGCAAGCTCGTCGCGCCGCTGAATACATGACCCATGCTCCTCTGGGTTCCTTGAACTCTGTAGGTGGCGTGGCTACCGAAATTAACTCTTTCAACTACGTGTCTCCTCGCGCTTGGTTGGCGTGTTCACACTTCGTACTAGGATTCTTCTTCTTAGTTGGTCACTTGTGGCACGCTGGTCGGGCTAGAGCCGCGGCTGGTGGTTTCGAGAAAGGTATTAACCGTGAAACTGAGCCAGTAATGTTTATGAACGACCTCGACTAGGTTGTAAACTTTGTTTTGTCACAAACAATTAAATAGTTTAGAGGCTCTTGTGTCAAAGCAAGAGCTTTTTTTTATCAACTCTAGTGAGCTGCGGTGATTTTGATTGCTAAGCTACTAAGTATTTTCACCATAAACTTAGCTGATTGGGAGGATGCTCAAGGTGATTCCAAGGCAGAAGCGGAACTGCTACATCACTCTGTTCTAACAGCTGTTGGAAGTAACGCGCTGTGCTGGGCGATCGCTCCTCTATGGGACAATGAACAAAGAAGTAAATTCGCACTCCCGCTTGCAACCACTGCCGAATCTGCGTCACCCACTCTTCCATAAAAGGTTGATTCACTGGCAAATTCGGATGAGAAATAAACCGAATTAGGCTGAAAGGTGCTGTTACACTGAATTGTAATGGTAGTTTGGGTTTGCGTCTTTCTGATTGTAACTGGGGGTCATCATCTCCGGTGTAGATAGGGCGCGAGTCTAACAGCACTCGCCCTACGCCTAGCTTTTCTAATACGGCATTCAAACTACTAGCATGGGGTTCCCTGAACCAGTCAGGATGTCGAACTTCTAGCGCTAGAGGTGTGTTTGTGCGCGGCCAAGCTTCTAAAAAGGTAGTTAAATCATCCAGCAATCCAGGTGCATAACTGGGTGGTAACTGGGCAAATATCGGCCCAAGATGCTTTCCTAAAGGACGCATCCTCTCTAAAAATTTTAAAGCAGCAGGGATATACGGTTGCAGTAACCCTTGATGGGTAATATCTCGTGGTAATTTCAAGCAAAATTCAAAGCCTGGTGGTGTTTCAGCAGCCCAACGGGTGACAGTATCTTGATTAGGCACAGCATAGAAGGTAGTATTACCCTCTACAGTAGTGAAGCGACGGCTGTAAAGATGCAGAAAGTCAGTAGTACGAGTTCCTTGGGGATAGAGTTCACCCACCCAACCTTTATATGCCCAAACAGCACAACCAATAAAAAATTTCACAGCGCCCGAAAGCCTTGAGTTTTCATATTTAATTGTACAGGCAGGTTCTAGGAATAGATAAAGCGGGCTATGTCTAGCTTGAAAAAGTATGAGCTACAAAACAATGAAGACCAGCGTTATGCTGAGCTTCATTGTTCTGATTAATCTTGGTTCTGCTGACTTGAGTGCTCTAAAGCATGTGCTCCACGCGACTCAAGCGTTCTGAATAGCTTTTCATCACCTTTATGGAAAACACGGGGGTTTCTTGAACGGCAAACAGAAACCCTTGCTCATCTAAAAAGGCAAGTTTACATTCTGTCTTGGCAATAGCTGTATAAGTTCTATTTTTTACCCCTACAAGTACCCCAACACCAAAAACTTCGCCTGTCTCAATTGTCTCTACAACTTTACTGTTGACTAATATATCGACTTCTCCTTCCAGGATGCCGTACATGAAATTACCAGGCTGTCCCTCTTCAAAGATGATTTGACCTGCTGAAAATACTTGAGGGTTGGGTTGTTTTTGAAAGATACTGACTGTTACTACAGGACTTAACATTAGAGCAATCCTAAAATTCTTGGTTTGTAGACGAAATCTTTAGATAGGCAATATGAGAGCCGAGAAAAGTATACTACTTTCTGTCGATTAACCCTCATCCAAAAGATTCCTGATTATTGCGCTCAGTCAGTAGCTACTCTCTGATAAACCATTGGGTACTTCTGCAAGAGATTTATTCAAGTGTACTTTTTAGACAAAAACTCAGGCAATAATTACTAGAAAAAATATCTTTTGTCAAAGACACAAATCATTTAATTATGTCTATAAAATATGGATTATTATACAAAAACTTAATATATAAGCTCCTAGGGTTTAGACTAATAAAGTAGAATTTAAGAGTTAAATTGGCTAATGACTCCGCAAGTAAGGTAATGGCTAAAATACTAGTTTTTGATTTTAAGTTTAGTGATGCAGAGACATTTCTGCATAATCTAGCTCCAGCACAAACAGATAATGTATTAGGTGGTTTCCCTTATGCTCGTATATTGACCATTCATGACGGCATAAACCGTACAGAATCTCAATTGTTCGGTTCATTCAGCAATCATGATAATAATTATGACTCTATAGACAATTCCGATCAAGTTTATATTCGGGCATAATCATGGCTAAAATACTGATTTCTGATTTTCATTTTAGTGAGCTAGAAACATTTTTAAATGATTTGGCTCCAGCGCAAGTAAAGACTGTTTCAGGTGGTTATCCTTATGCTCGTATATTGAGTATTCATGACGGCATAAATCGGACAGAATATCAAATTTTTGGTATAGGTAGTGACCACGATAACAACTACAGTTCGACAGACAATTCCGATCAAGTTTACATTTGGGCATAATCATGGCTAAAATACTAATTTCTGACTTCAATTCTGGTGCTACAAAAACATTTCTGCATGATTTAGCTTTAGCACAAGTAGAAACCATATTGGGTGGTTATCTTTATGCTGAAATCATGACTATTCATGACGGCATAAATCGTGTAGAAAAGCAAACTTTTGGTTCATACAGCACCCACGATAATAACTATAAATCGATAGACAATTCTGACCAAGTATACATTTGGGCTTATCCTTATTGGGGTTTGAAGAAATGATGAAGGATGAAATGCCTCAAGCTTAACAAGTACAAATTAACTAAATTTTTTAGTGTAAGGGTCAATTCTAAATCTAAATTAGTTAATACGAGAAAAGTTTGAGTGTCGTGCTTCTAGTACTCAGAACTTTGGAAGCAGATTTTCATCAGACATCATTTTAATGATTCAGGGCGAATCACTTAATTTTTTCAGCTTATTTGTCGGCAATTTCACTCCACTAAAGTAGCAGCGCTGCTCATAACCTGACCTAAAAGTTAAGACAATGGCTAAAATAGCAATTTCCGACTTACATCCTGTTGATGCAAAGCCGTTTTTGCATTACCTAATTTCAGCACCAATAGATGCCACATTGGATAGTTGTTTTCCGTATCTGTGGGGTGGTAATTCAGAACTTGAATTAACTACTATTCATGATGGAATAAACAACACTTCATCTACATCTAATGGCCCTTTTGGTATATATGACAACAATATGTTCACTCTTGACTTTTCCAGATTGACTATCAATTTGATTCTTTGGATGGTCTAATTATTTGCCAATTACTAACTGGCTTTTATAGAGATGTGCAAATAGATATAACTATTTGCACATTTTTTATTAATTCTTTTAAGGCCCAATACAAATTATGTATGAAGTCTAGCCTGTAACCGGAACGATCGCTTAAATTTGCGAGCTTTCACACATCGGTTGTGAACCCTGAATAAGCTAATCTGGTGATTTTATAAAAAACGAGCGCGGAGGGATTTGAACCCCCGACCCACAGAACCGGAATCTGTTGCTCTATCCACTGAGCTACGCGCCCTTATCCCGCTTGATTATAACACACTTTTTTGCGCTACAGATAATCGGCAGGGTTTACGGGTGTGCCATCACGGCGAACTTCAAAGTGGAGGTGGGGGCCAGTCGATAAACCTGTAGAACCGACAGCAGCGATCGCTTGTCCTCTTTCCACTGTTTGCCCTTCGGAAACATACAACTCGCTGGAGTGCCCATACAGTGTAGTAATGCCTTTGCCGTGGTTGATAATTATCGCTCTGCCATAGCCACCATACCACCCGGCAAAAATCACTGTTCCTGAATCGGCTGCCCGAATTGTACTACCATAGCTAGCGGCAAAATCTAGCCCTGAATGAAAGCGGCGATAGCCAAGAACCGGGTGTATCCGCCAACCGAAGGGACTACTAGTTGATGCGTTGCTGGGATATGCCATTACACCAGTTCCCCGAATGATCACGCTTGTACGGCTGTTTGTCTTTGCTTGTGCTGCTGCTACCTTTTGTTGAATTAAGACTTCCAAATTTTGGGAATCTTTATCTAGCTGGTTCTGTGCTGCTTCTAAGGCAAGGCGATCGCTATTTAGTCGTTGAATCAATTCTGACTGTGACTGCGCTTGCATTTGATAGTCGGCTTTTTGTGCTAGTAATTGCTCCCGAATCAAGGCAATTTCGTTTTTTTGGTGTTCTACGTCCGTTTTTTGTTTATTGATCAGGTTTGCTTGCTCGTTGAGTTTTGCCAAAATTTGCTGGTCTGCCTGATAAACTAATTTCAACTGATGACGGCGGCTGATAAAGTCACTGACAGTTTGACTTTGGAGCAAAACTGCCCATCCCATAGATGCCGGCGATCGCTGGAGATATCGCAATCGTGCTACTGTAGCTATCTGACGTTCCTCATAAGAACTCTGCGCCGCAACTAAATCAGTTTCTAATTGCTGGAGGCGTTGGTTAGCAAGTCGTAATTGCAATTCACTGTTTTGAATGTAGCTGTTTGTAGTTTGTACATTTTGCTTTAAACCAGTGAGATGATTTTGGGCGTCGTGTTGCAGATTGGTTAAGCGATCGCGTTCTTTAACTACACTCTGACGCTGCTGGTTCATTTGCTGCTGCTGTTGGCGTAAGGTGTCAATTGATCCTGTGGGTGTTGCATGTACTGGCAAGAATAAAACCAAACTAGTCCACAAAATACAGCAAAATGCAATATATAAATGGGATAAAATTTTATTTTTTCCTAAAAATGGCGCTCTCATAGTGTGAGCCTGACCAAAACGATGCTTTCAAACACTATGAGGATTATTCCCAAAATCCCACTTGCTCCAACGTGCTATGTATTAAATTAGTCTGCCAAGTTGTAACACAAAAATTCCAGCTATGTCAGCATTGAGCAGGTATATTAGCAGAACTTACGCATGGGTTACGGAAAATCGTAGACGCGTTCACGGAGCGTCTCGTAGAAAAGCGGCTTGCCGCAGCGAAAAGTTCTGTAGGCGGGTTTCCCGCCGTAGGAAACTTTTCAAGACAGGCATCTGAACTTCGGTGTGAACACGGATAAACACAGATAAATATCGGCGTTTATCCGCGTTCGTCTGTCTTGAAAAGTTTTGCGCTCCTGTTACCCGGAGCTTCGCTTACTTTTCGCTGTGGTTTATTTTCGTCTTATTCCGATTTTTGCAAGAAGTCTATTGATGAGTTCTATGAACGTACGCAAAGCAATTCTCTTAATTACTTTGGTTTTTCCTGGTTTAATCGTGGTTGGAATATTGCTTTATTGGTTCAACTAATAGTACAATTAACTCTTGAGGTTTAGTCTGGGAACGCTACACCAGTCATTGGATCACGGATATACAGCCCTAATGTGAGACTACGGATCGCTTCATCCCAAATAGGTGTTAGCTGTTCTGCTTGATCTGCCCAATAATCAAATGTAATTAAGCATTGAACATTTGACCCTAAACCAATGCAAGTCCGAGAAAAAGCTTCTCGTGGTTCTTCTTGAGTGTCGATAAACTTGATCTCTGTCCACACAATCCTGGCTGTTTGGCGCTTGATGGTAACGATTTCTCCTTTAGCAATTACGTTGCGACTGTCGTCTTCCATTGCTTTCTTCAAGGTAGATTTTAGCGGAAACTGGCTCCAGTCATTGGGTGGGAGACGATTGAAAGACACTTCCAAGCAGCAATCATCGTTAGGGGGTTTTTTATCGAGAAACTTGAACGATTTTTCTTGTGGCTCAAAAATCCAATTCTGGGGAACATTGAAGCGAACAGCTCCCCGATCTGCGACAAAAATCTTGTAGCCTGAAGGAGATTCCCAGTGATGGTCAGGTTTTAGTTCAAGCGTTTCTTTAATCCACTGGAGATTGCTTTTCTTACGCTTTGCCATAGTGTTTTTGCAAATCTGTTAAAGACAGTTTACGCTCACTTGATTAATCCTATCAAATTTCTAGCTTTGCTGAATTTAAACATGAAATTTAAAAATTAACTCTTCTCAACTATTACTCTCTGCGTCTGTGAACTTTTCAAGACAGGCTAGCGCACAGAAGCAAGCTACGCGGAGCGTCTGTCTGCGACACCAAGGCGAACGTAGAGAAGGACACAAAGCAAAGAGGGTTTGAGAGAGTTTTTGCGTAAGTCCTATTTAATAGACTTCTTGCAAGAATCCGAAAATTATCAGTGTCATTCTGACCAGAACGTAGTGGAGGGTACTCCTAGGTCGAAGCAAGCTACGCCTTGGTTCCGCAGGAAAGAATCTCCGAGATGTTTCGCTCCGCTCAACATGACAATTTAAGCATTTATGCAAGAGGTCTAATAGATAACTTGAGTTTTGACGGGAAGTGTAACAAGAAACTCAGTACCTTGACCGGGTGTAGAGTTGACATCCAGCAAGCCGTTGTGTTTTTCGGTGACAATTTGATAGGCGATCGCTAATCCTAATCCTGTTCCTTTACCAATATCTTTAGTCGTAAATAAATTGTCAAAGATTCTTTGCTTTACTTCTTGTGACATGCCAATACCATTATCTTGAATCCGCAACTGTACTAGTTGAGGATCATCTGTTAACTGGGTACAAATAGTAATTTGATTAGTTTTGATGTTTTCAATACTGCGTTTTTGAGTTACTTCTTCTAACGCATCGATGGCATTTGCCAGAATATTCATAAATACTTGATTGAGTTGACCGACATAGCATTCAATCTGAGGAATCTCACCGTAGTGCTTGATCACTTCAATAGCAGGTCGAAACTCGTTGGCTTTGAGACGATGCTGGAGAATCATTAACGTGCTGTCGATGCCCTCGTGAATATTGAACGGAATCGGGCGATCGCAATCGGCACGCGAAAAGGTTCTTAAGCTAGTGCTAATATTGCGAATGCGATTTACACCTTCTCGCATTGAGATGAGCAATTTGGGTAAGTCTTCTTGCAGATAGTCCAAGTCTATTTTGTCAATCGCTGCTTGTAGGGTTGCACTTGGATGAGGTAATTCTTGCTGGTAAAGTGCAATGAGTTGCAACAGGTTTTGCACGTAGTCTTGTGCAGGTTGCAGATTTCCGGCAATGAAACCAACTGGATTATTAATTTCGTGGGCTACCCCTGCAACTAGATTTCCTAAAGCCGACATCTTTTCACTTTGCACAAGTTGGAGTTGCGAGTGATGCAGTTGGTCGAGGGCAGTTTTTAATTCAGCGGTTCGTTCTGTGATATGTTGTTCTAGATTCTTAGTCAATTGCCATAGTTGCAGTTGCGTTTTCACCCGTGCTAGCATTTCCTGCTCTTGAAAGGGTTTAGTCACATAGTCCACTGCACCTAAAGCAAATCCCTTGACTTTGCTGTCGGTATCAGACAGCGCTGTCATAAAAATTACCGGAATATTGGCTGTTGCGGGATCTGCCTTCAGCCGTTGACAGGTTTCAAAACCGTCGATTCCGGGCATTTGCACATCAAGCAAAATCAAATCTGGTAGATTAGTTTGTATCCGCCTCAGAGCGCGATCGCCATCAATGGCCGTTATCACTTCATAGCCTGCATCACCAAGAGTTTCACAGATAACTTCCAGGTTTGCAGGAGTATCATCAACCACTAGGATCTTAAGAGAACTAGACATTGCCCTTCTCCTGTGTCATTCAATTTTAGATTTTAGATTTTAGATTTTGGATTGCTCCCACAGATAAATCTGCTTGCTCTGTAACATCAAGAAATGTCGGTCAGATGTTGTTTTAATAAATCTTCAATTTCCTCAGCCTTAAATTGTTTAGCAAGTTGAAGAATTGGTGCAGCAAAAGCAGTCAAACGAGGGTCAGCCTGCACCAGATTTTCTATTTGTTCGCGCAACCGCTTCAAGTTAGCTTGTTGTGCCAGTACCATTAACTTTCCAAGTTCAGTTTGAGATGGAAAAACTAGCTCATTGGCAGTTTGTGGTATGTCTTCAATAGCAGTATCGTATTTCCACTTTAGTTCTAAATAACGTTCTAATAGGCGGAACAATTCGCCGACTTCTACTGGCTTTGCAAGAAAGTCATTACCACCCGCATTTAGGGCCATTTGTTGATCAATTTGTGCTACCGATGCCGAAGAAACCAGAATTTTTAAGTGTTGCAAATCCTCCGCCGAACGAACTTGTTTGAGCATTTCAAAGCCATTCATCACAGGCATGGCTAGGTCAGTAATCACGATGTCAGGTTGAACCTGCCGCATTTTATCTAAGGCATCCTGTCCGTTTTCTGCTTCGGTAAACGTGAAACCGAGAGGTTCTAGCAAGTTGACCAAAACGGCGCGGTTCTCCCAGCGATCATCCACTACCATGATGTGGCGTGATTGTCCTTCATAACCGATGATTTGCTTACCTGTGCTGTTGGTTTGCTTTGCCCAATCAGTGGCGATCGCTAAATCAACTTCAAAGTAAAAATTGCTGCCGATACCTAATTGACTCTTGACCTGGATTTGTCCGCCCATCAACTGCACAATTTTTTGACTGATAGCCAGTCCTAAACCTGTGCCTTCCGCTTGACGTTTGCGATCGCCCACCTGTTCAAATGCCTGAAAAATTTTATCTATTTGCTCCGGTTCAATGCCAACTCCGGTGTCTTGAACTTGAAAATTGATCCGGCGATGGTTAGTATTCAATGCAGTTTCAAGAACTGCAACTTTTAGGGTGACAGTTCCTTTATCTGTAAATTTAATCCCATTCCCCAATAAGTTAATCAAAACCTGACGCAACCGCTTTTCATCTGCCAACACACCTTCAAGTAACAGTGGATCGGGTTGATAAACAAAGTCAATACCTTTTTGTTCCGCTCGAATCCGGCAGATTTCCACCACTCCTTGCAGAAATGCCGGCAAGTGTAATCCAGTGGGAGCGAGTTCTAGTTTTCGTGCTTCAATTTTAGACAAGTCCAGCACGTCGTTAATCAAAGTCAGCAAATGCGAACCGCATTGGTGAATAATGCCAACTCCATGAAGTTCTTTTTCAGGTAAAGCTTTAGAACGGCTGAGAATTTGCGCGTATCCCAAAATACCATTGAGGGGCGTTCGTAGTTCATGGCTCATGTTTGCCAGGAATTCACTTTTTGCCTGATTTGCATTGTCAGCAATTTCTTTAGCAATCTTCAGTTCAGTGGTGCGTTCTTCCACTCGTTGCTCTAGTTCTTCATTTACTGTTCTGAGTTTTAACGCTGCTTTGCGGTTTTCACTGAGAACTGACACCAGCAAATAGGTTGTCAAGGCAATGACGCACATGAAAGATTGCAGTAACATCAAAGATTCGCTCACCGAAGATCTAGCAAAAGACCCCAAATTATGAGCCGTTCCCATAACAGCGATCGCCGAAACAATCACAACCAATAGCGTGGACTCCGTTGCTCTAAATCGAAACGTAGACCAGAGCAAGAGTGGCATCATCATATACTCCACAGGATTGTTACCCCAAAATGAAGCCTTGCTAATGATTGCCAGCAAAACTACGATGACAGCAAACTCGATAACCAACTGTGCATTGAATCGCACAGATCGCCAAGATTGCATTGCCCATGCCAGGATCATCGGTGTGATCAGCAATCTGCCCGTAATGACGCTCATTGACCAGGTTTGCCAAACTGCACCATAAAGTTGCCAAGGTAAGCTACCAGTCAAACACAAGATTGCTACAGCAAAGCAAGTAGTTATTGCTGCACTAGTGAGAATCACGATCAAAAATTTAAAGACATTTAGCGATCGCCCAAGTAAATCATGTGTTTGAATAAACTGGTTGATTAACCATGCTGCTACAAGTGGCTCAATGCAATTTACTAAAGAGATACTAATGATCGTGGGAAAATCTTTGTAAAATAGCAGCAAATTTATCAGCAATGCACTCAAAAAAATAGGTAATCCTGTGCGATAACCCCACAACAAAACCATTGCCAGGAAAAAACCTGACGAAGGCCAAATTGCAGATGCCGAATTTTCAAACGATACAGCTTGAGAAAGGGTTGCCAGCCCATAGTGAGCGATCGCCAAGACTAGGGTGATAACAATTAATTGACGAGGCTGGGAAAAAAAAGATTTAATCGCTGGTATAGCATATTGCTTTGAGTTAGATGACATTGACTTAGAGATGGAGTGGATTGTAACACTGCACATCTCTAAAGTGCCCATAATTTTTATTGGGTTATCATTAGACCTCTTGCAAAAGTCAGAAAGCTATTAATGTCATTCTGACCAGAACGTAGTGGAGGGTTCGCGTAGCGTTCCGTAGGAAAGAATCTCCGAGATGTTTCGCTCCGCTCAACATGACAATTTAAGCATTTATGCAAGAGGTCTATTGATCACTTGCACTTAGTACCCTTGCCTGTTCTGCAATCAATTGCAGCAGTTCATAGTACAACTCCACGTATACATGGACTCAAGCTTTAACTCAGTCTTCTTTAGAAGACTTTTGCTATTAGCCTAGGAATGAATTCCTAGGCGATTATTGGGGAAGAGTGCAAGATTTCAATCATCACAACAAACAAAATTAGAGTAAATCTTCTTCAGTTAGCTGGGCTATTTTCATCAAAGCTTTCAATGTTCCGACTTTCAAATCTTGATTTCGATGAACAGGAATTGACAAAACTTGTTCTAATTCAGGATTTTCGTAAATATGATGACTGCCAGCAATTCTTCGCAAAACCCAACCTTTTTGTTCCACAATCTTACACAGTCGCTTGCCAGAAATAGATTTCATACAGCAATTTCAACAACCTCGTCTGTTGGCTCAATTACATGACGGCTGTTAGCAACATCAAGCCAACCTTCAATAGCATCCTTTAAATTAGCTATAACCTCCTCCATCGTGTCTCCTTCAGTAATACAACCGGGAAGCGCGGGAACTTCTGCCCAATAGCCCCCTTCTTCTGCGGGATGAATGATTGCTTTGATTTTCATACGCCTATCGAGTTAGTTATTGGGATATGCTAACAACCATACTTGTTTGCTCTCAACTAGGGTTGCTTAAATCAATGTTGATTGCTATTGCGTAGGCGTAGCCCGTCGTAGCGAAAAGTCGGAGCGGCGGTTTCCGCCGATCTGAACTTTTCAAGACAGACATCGCCTAGTTTGGAGCGTAGGCAATGTCTACGACAGGCTGTTCGGTGACGCTCACTTCGTTAATGCTATCAATTGGTAGGTACGTTGTCGCGTAGCGCAAAGCACCACATCTGTGCACATATCGCTAACTTCCTAAGCAACGCCGTAATCTGTGTACTGCCTTTTATACGGAGCCTGCAATCCCAAAACAATATCGTCTTGGGGAACACCCATCTTAACTAACTCTTCGGCAGGATTCTGATCTGTTAAATTCTGCTGAAGCCATATTTTTCCGTTTTTAATATCAAAATGTATGATACATCGATAAATGCGATCAAATTTTTGCCAACCTACATTCATCCACTGATAATGATCTCGCTCTGTATCGAAGATGAGTTGGGTTTCTACCTCATCATCTGAAACATCGTCACTGGCATAATGAGTAAGTAAGGTCTGAATATACTCTCGATACTTAGCTATTTTATCCATTGCACAATCACATCATTCACTGGATCGTAGACAACTAATAAAACTTGATATATTTGTACTGCTGTCTGCGTGAACTCAAGTTGAAAGAAAGTTCGATAGGCATTTACTGGAACTGCTAAATATAATACTCGCTCTGGCTCAGTTGCTTTCAGCGCCAAGCGATAACTGAGGAATTGACCTAAAGCAGCGTAGAACTGTAATTGCAGAAGGATTCAGAAAGCTCTTAATCTCAACTGCTATTTTCTCACCCGCTCTCTCGGCTGCAACCAGTCTTTCTGCACCTAAATCAATCTGAAAGTTGACGTTACTGCCTTTAGATGCAATTTACCAACGACATCAAACTGTCCAATCCTCTGTTACTAATTCTGGTACTTTACTAAAATCACTAACATTCCGGGTTAGCAACACTAAGTTTCGTGAAAGCACGATCGCGGCTATTCGTAAATCCATTGTCGATACGCGAATTTTTTGTACTCGTAATTCATCAAAAATTGCAATTGCTCCAGCATCGAAGGGCAGTACTGGAGCCGTTGAAAAGCCCTGAAGTGTTTCCAGCAGTAGCGTATATCCACGAATTACGTCAGCCTTTCCCTGAGCGCGATTAATAAAAGTATGAGCACCGAGAACTTGCTCATGGAAACTGACAACGGATAAAGCAAAATCTGCGGGTGAGTATTGAGCAATTCGAGCAGTTAAATTAGCAAATTCTGAACCTGTACGCCTTTGTAGGAAACTAATATGGTCAGTGTCGAGCAAGTATTTCACGCTTATTCGTCACTCTCATCAATAGGCTTGTCAGCTTGGCGAAAAGAGCGCCCATATTCCAAAGCCTCAAGAAAAGCAGATTCGTCGGAAATAGAGCCAATAAGTTTGTCAAGCCAGTTGCTAGAAGTCAAGTTGCTATCAGTTTTACGTTTCAGGTCGCTGACCTCTTGTTCAAGAGTTGCTAAACGACGTTCGAGAGTTGCTTCATCTAGCATGATTTTCTCCTTGCCTTGCGTTCGTTCCAAACGAAGTGACACCATAAAGCACGAAATATACATTCATGCTGGCAGCATACTCATACAATTCCAGCACCGAGACAAACTCATCTTCATTGCGTAAGCATAGCCCGTCGTAGCGGCGGCTTCCGCCGATCTGAACTTTTCAAGACAGACATCGCCTGCCTTCACAATAATCATAACTGGTCATTAAACCTGCCTTAAAAATAGGGACTAGGGACTGGGGACTAGGGAAGAGATATTTTTATTGTTCGTTGTGAGTTCCACTCATGGAGTCTCTTGCATAAATCAGATTATGAACTCCAAATAGATAAATTTCTCGTTACTCTCTGCGCCTCTGTCTTGAAAAGTTTCCTGCGGTTCGCGTTAGCGTCTCGTAAGAGAGGGAAACCCTCCTTCTCCTGACGGAGACGCTATGCAAACAGAACTTTTCGCTGTCTTGAAAAGTTTCCTACGGCGGGAAACCCGCCTACAGAACTTTTCGCTACGCCTCTGCGTGAATCTTAAAATTCTTATTTTCTGATATTCGTGCAAGAGGTCTATTACAGCACAAAAATATAGATAAAGTCGAATTTAGTAAGCAATCAGGCTTATTGCCTTCTCAATATGCTTGATTGCCTTCTCATTTCAGTAGATCACGCACTCATTTTGGTGTTTTCCGCAAGCAAAAAGGCTGATTGCTTACTCAATATGCTTGATTGCCTTCTCATTTCAGTAGATCACGCACTCATTTTGGTGTTTTCCGCAAGCAAAAAGGCTGATTGCTTACTCAATATGCTTGATTGCCTTCTCATTTCGGTAAATCGCGCACTTGTGAAAACCATCGCTGTGTAGCAAAAGCCATCGGAGATTTGCCAAAATTTTCTCAGGCTGATCAATACGGAAGTTTTTTAAGGTAAAGAATATTAACCGTAATTGATTACAAGGTTTATATTATGGCTCGTCAAAAAAGAACCTCTAAGGTGTTAGAAAGAGCAGTGCGTCGTGCTTCTAGCGTTAATTCAATTGATCCAAATTTAGATTTAGGCAATGAACTCACCCTACTTGCCTTCTCAACCCTGATTGAGAAGATGCGAACTAGAGAAAATGCATACAACAGTGCACTTTCCAGCTTGGATAAGTTGTATCGTGAAATGCTGGAAATAGAACGAGAGTTGGCAGACATGGCAGAGCACATACTGTTGGGAGTTGCAACTCGATATGGCAAAAGCAGCGTAGAGTACGGCATGGCGGGAGGAGTTCCTAAAAACCAGCGACGCAAGGGACTGCGAGGCGAGTCGCCAACTCCTAGTGCTGAGCAACCGTCATTCATTGCCAGCGTGGATAGTAACACGAATGGAAAGAAAGCAACAGCGGCAAGCTAGGATATGCGTTAGCACTCAAATCTATAACTGGCAAGACGTAGCCCTTTCAAGGTCTAAATAGAAAAGATATATTTTTTTGTGTCTGAGTGGTGAAAAATTTAACTTTTCGCCACTTTTTAGGAAAACATTAGACCTCTTGCATAAATGCTTAAATTGTCATGTTGAGCGGAGCGAAACATCTCGGAGATTCTTCCCTCCACTACGTTCTGGTCAGAATGACACTAATAGTTTTCTGACTTTTGCAAGAGACTCTATGAACACGGTTCACAACGAAGGAATGAAAATATTTCTTCCCCAGTCCCCAGTCCCCAGTCCTTATTTTCAAGGCAGGTCTATTATCCTAAATTTAAATTTACGTATATTTCCCAAAAAAACTTTTACATAAAATTTAAATACTAGTGAATATACGAGTTACATCAAGCTTTCGCCTCAATAGGATGTAACCAAACATAGATCACTCGTTAGAACTAGCGACTTACAACACTAATTGCCCAAATCTGCACTCCTCGACATTTTCGAGCGAGGATTAACTGCAATCATCCTTTCCGACCAGGATTATTGGTAAATAAACTTAACGCCTTACCAACACTATGCGTGAGGTCTGATAAAAGTTGTCAAAAACTCATTTCAGAACTTATGTAGTTACGTAATATTACTACCACATCCGAAGGAAATTTAAAATGTTAGTTCAGTTTGCTCTACACCCAACACAGTGGCTCAGACGGATACCATCCGCACGGCTAGTAAGTTTACTCACCCTACTTACTACTGTGATATCCTCCGAAGTTCTTCCC